>JAEEGL012539605.1_pt1 | contig 33068 bp, 23 predicted proteins | sample 9134231 | NCBI WGS metagenome assembly JAEEGL01 (sample SAMN16246548, study PRJNA631951) | gut metagenome | biome: gut microbiome; feature: rumen; material: fiber-attached | host: Bos | place: Iran: Karaj | collected 2018-10 | reverse complement strand
CATATTTGTCGGAGCGGTGTTCTGTGTTTACGGAACGCTTGATATCTCCATGGTGATCGGTAGAGCCAATGAATTGTTGATAGAGGATAAGAAAAATGCCACATTATGATCCAAAGTCGCCTAAAGCTGACGAGTTTATTGAACACAAGGAGATACTTGAAACACTTGAATACGCAGATGAACACAAGTCTGATATCGGACTTATAGATTCCATCCTGAAAAAAGCACGTCCCAGGTGGGAGGGAGGAGTACTGCACTGCAGCGGACTTGATCACAGAGAGGCTTCGGTACTCCTGGCATGCGATATCCCTGAGGTGACAGAGAAGATCCGGGCGCTGGCCGAGGAGATCAAGCTGGCTTTCTATGGCAACAGGATAGTGCTTTTTGCACCACTGTATCTGTCTAATTATTGCGTTAATGGGTGTCTTTACTGCCCCTACCATCTTAAAAACAAACATATCCCCAGAAAGAAGCTGACTCAGGATGAGATCCGTGCCGAGGTTATAGCCCTTCAGGATATGGGGCATAAGCGTCTTGCTATAGAGGCAGGAGAGGATCCTGTCAACAATCCCATTGAATATATACTTGAGAGTATCGATACTATATATTCCATTCATCATAAAAACGGCGCCATAAGACGTGTCAACGTCAACATCGCGGCAACAACAGAGGATGAGTACCGTATGCTCAAGGATGCGGGTATAGGTACCTACATCCTTTTTCAGGAGACATATCACAGAGAGGGGTACGAGAAACTTCATCCCACAGGTCCGAAGTCGGACTATGCATGGCATACGGAGGCTATGGACAGGGCTATGTCAGCAGGTATTGATGATGTAGGCCTTGGAGTTCTTTTCGGGTTGGATAAGTACAGATATGAATTTGCCGGTCTGCTTATGCATGCTGAGCATCTAGAGGCTGTTTTCGGAGTCGGTCCTCATACCATAAGCTTTCCCAGAGTCAAGCCCGCCGATGATATAGATCCGGATGAGTTCGATAATGGAATAAGTGACGAGATATTTGAAAAGATTATTGCCTGTGCGCGGATAGCTGTTCCCTATACCGGTATGATAATTTCCACCAGGGAGAGTGAAAACGTTCGCAAGGAAGCTCTTAGGATGGGTATTTCTCAGATCAGCGGAGGCTCAAGGACTTCGGTGGGCGGTTATGCCCAGGAGGAGAGACCTCATGATACGGAGCAGTTTGATGTTTCGGATCAGAGGAGTCTGGATGAAGTGGTAAAGTGGCTTATGGAAGGCGGTTATATTCCTTCTTTCTGTACCGCTTGCTATAGGGTGGGGCGGACCGGAGACAGGTTTATGAGCCTTTGTAAGACAGGACAGATCCAGAACTGTTGTCATCCCAACGCACTTATGACGCTTAAGGAGTATTTGGAGGATTACGCTTCTCCTGAGACCCGTCAGCTTGGGTTGGAAATGATCAAAAGAGAACTTTTCAGTATACCGGATGAAAAGGTTCGGGCTACTGCGGGACGTTACATACTTGATATAGAAAAGGGCGGAAGAGACTTCCGATTCTAAGAAATCAAAATAAGAAAAGCGCGCTTGCCGGGATTTGATACACTATCCCGCTTGCGCGCTTTTTTATTATAGGGAATTATGCCTTACTGGATCAGGTTTTCCAGGGTTTTGAATAGCTCCTCAGGTACTATGGGTTTGGATAGGTGGGCATTGAGCCCGGACTGAAGGCTTCGCTGTACATCCTCGCTGAAGGCATTGGCGGTAAGGGCTATAATGGGGATGGCCCTAGCGTCGCTTCGCTCAAGTGCGCGAATGGCGCGGGTTGCTTCAAGACCGTCCATCTCAGGCATACGCATGTCCATAAGTATGGCTGAGTAGTATCCGTCGGAGGACTTTTCAAACATTTCAACAGCTATCCGCCCGTTTTCGGCATGATCCATCTCTATCTGCTTACCGGAGAGGATCATCTTTAGGATCTCAGCATTGACTGCTACATCCTCCGCTACAAGCACATGTATTCCGGATAAGTCCTTATTCGGACTTTCTTTTTCTTCTGCCGTTGATTCCTGTGCGGGAGCGGTCTCCTGAGAATCCTCTAAAGTAAGACTTACAACAAAGGTTGTTCCCGCGTCCTTTTCGCTTTCCACGCTGATCTCGCCGTTCATTATCTCAACCAAACTTTTGGTTATTGACATGCCAAGACCTGTGCTTCCGTACTTTGACTGGGAGGAACTACCCTCCTGGCTGAAGGGATCAAAAAGATGGGTAAGGTACTCACTGCTCATTCCTATCCCGGTGTCAGTCATTGTAAGTCTGAAAGCGGACTTGCCATCAAAACTGCCTGTTTTTTCTATGATAAAACTTATACGGCCTCCCTCGGGAGTGAATTTTACGGAGTTGCCCAGGATATTGATGATGATCTGGCGGAGCTTCATATCATCTCCGATATAGTACTCCTCCGTAAAGCCATCTTTTATGAGGTTCCACTTAAGATTCTTGTCGCGGCACTGGCCACCTATTATGACATTGATCTGCTCCAGGAGCTTTGACAGAGAAAAAGTCTCCTGCTTAAGGGACATCCGGCCGGCTTCGATACGGGACATATCAAGGACGTCATTGATGAGGGCAAGAAGGTGATCCGCAGATGCGCCGATCTTTTCCAGATGTTCTCTTGTGTTGTCGGAGAGCGTGGGATCATCAAGAGCTATACGGTCAAGTCCAATGATGGCATTCATAGGGGTGCGCATCTCGTGACTCATATTGGATAAAAATACGGTCTTGGCCCGATTGGCTTCTTCGGCAACATTCAGAGCATCGCTGAGATCTGCGGTCATTGACCGTACAAGCTTGCGAAGACCGTTGGTGGCGATCAAAACAAGCAGTATGGCGATAAGAATAGATATAAGTGTACTGATCACGATTGACCTGCGCTGCTTTGCTATCTGAGCATCATACCACTGGGCATCAAAATCCACGGCCACAACTCCGGCAACATGGCCCTGGGAGTCAAAAACCGGACTATAAGAACTGTAGAAACTGCCCCAGGCATCACTGTAGGGTTCCTCATCTACAGCCGCCGTTCCCTGACTGGCAGTATAAAGCGCATCGGTATAAACTACAGGATCACCGAATATGCCGGGATCCTCCGGTGCAGGATCCACCATAAAACTAAAGGTCTTATCACCGTTATCCCGAACAGTATATATATACTTCAGATCAATGTTGCGCTGGAAGTAGTCCAAGGTATCGTTGATGGTCTGATATTCTTCAGAGCCTGCATCCTCAGCGGTAAGCGACTTCAGGATATCGCCATCCAGCATATCTGCGGCAGTATTGGAAATGTCCAGCATCCGGTTCTGGATAAGGGTCTTCATTGCTGCCGTGGAATTGTGCAGCAGGACAAAGCCCTGGAAAAGATTAGCGCCAAGAAGCAGGACAGAGATGACTATTGCAGCCTTGGCTGCGAATGCGGGAGTAAATTTGGTCTTCATATGGTAAGAGTTGCTCCTTTCGCACTGCTTGGTACGTCAACTATGATTCTATTTTGAAGCCTTGAGACGGAAAAAGCAAGGCATTTCTTCGGTACTTTTTTGCCTTGCCAGACAAGATTATTTATGGTATAACAGTCGCTAGTGCGCCCGTATCCGACAAACCGGATCAGGACACATCTTTCACAGATCGAAAGTGAGGTTTTATATATGAAGAAAAGAGTTATATCACTTATGCTGGCTGCGGCATTGGCTTTTACATTTACAGCATGCGGAGAAAAGAAAGAATCATCCAAGTCCGATTCCGGACAAGAGGAGACATCTGAGACTGCTTCAGAAGAGATCACAGCCCTTGAACTTGCGGGCATGGATCTTTCAGAATATGTCACACTTGGTGATTACAAAGACCTCAAGGTGACTTTGGACGGAGATTACGCCGAGGATGAAGAGGCTCTTAACGCTTACATCGACAACATGCTTACAGCAACCTATGAAAAGGACGAGACTCAGGATACAGTTAAAAAGGATTCCATCGTTAACATAGATTACCTCGGTAAAAAGGACGGAGTTGCTTTTGATGGCGGCGCAGCACAGGATGTGAATATCGATGTTGCCGGCAATAAAGAGGCAGGCAGCGACGGCGGTTACATTGATGGTTTTTCATCAGGTCTTGTAGGTGCCAAGGTGGGAGACGTTATCGACTGTGACGTTACCTTCCCCGAAAATTATGGCAGCGCTGAGCTTGCGGGTCAGGCAGTTGTATTTACCTTTACAGTCAACTATATCTGCAAGGAAGTTAAGTATACACACGAGGATCTTACTGACGAGTATGTAAGTGAGCAGTTCGGTAAAGATACGGTTTCGGACTTTAAAGACTACGCTCTGGACAAACTGAAGTCCGATAACGAGTCTGCTAAAAAATCCGATAAGCAGTCAAAGGTCCTTGAAACTATCAGGGATAACTGCAAAGTAAACAAGATCCCCGATGATATCCTTGAGGAGCGTATTGAAGAGTATAAGGCTCAGTTTGAGGGCAGCATTACAGACGGCAAGTCTCTTGAGGAGGCCATCAAAGAGCAGTACGGTATCGATATGAATGAGTTTGATAAGCGCTGCAGGGAGACGGTCCAGGCAAATCTTGAGACAGAGTTTTTATTCCTTGCCATTGCCCAGAAGGAAAACCTCACTGTCAAGACAGATGAGTTTGAATCCTATGCAACCAATATGCTGACACTTACAGGCGATACCAACAAGGCAGATTTTTATGCTCATTACGGTTCGACCGCCGAGAAAGGAAAGGCATATCTCCAGAGGATATATCTTTGCAACCAGACACTGAACTGGTGTGTAGATAATGCTTCCGAGCAATAGGAAAGCTTTGGTCAAAAAAATACTTTTGTTTTAAGGATAATTATGATATAATAGCGAACGCTTATGGGTTAGCGCAACGCTTAATCGGCGTTCCCCAGTAGAAATCTTTCAGAAAGGAGAGCAACCATGGAGCATATCAAAACACTCAAAACCAAGAGACTTAGCAGCACTGTTAAAAAGGGTGGATGCGGCGAGTGCCAGACATCTTGCCAGAGCGCATGCAAGACATCATGCACAGTTGGTAACCAGACCTGTGAGCAGAGCAAGTAGTCTTGTAAGGCTTATATCTTTAGTTTAAGACAGTGCGGTTTTGGGAGGATTCCCGGGGCCGCACTGCTTGGTGCGTTATGGAAAAGGAGGTGACGCTTTGGTTCACCGTTTTATAAATAATGGCTACCACATTGTTTTGGATGTGGAATCAGGTGCCATTCATGTGGTGGATCCCGTTACCTATGATATGATAGGCCTGTACCGGGAGGGAGATAAGGATGAAGTCCGGGATCGGACTTTGGCGATCCATCCGGAGGTATCAGGCGATGAGATTTCTCAGATATATGATGAGATCACCGCGCTTGTGGATGCTGGTGATCTTTTTTCTGAAGATGTCTATGAGGAAAGCGTAGATCGGTACGAAAGACGTCCAACAGTGGTCAAGGCTTTATGCCTTCATATCGCTCACGATTGCAATCTTGCATGCAAGTATTGCTTCGCAGAGGAGGGTGAGTACCACGGCGGAAAAAGAGAACTCATGCCCTATGAGACGGGCAAGGCGGCATTGGATTTTCTTATTGAGAATTCCGGCTCCAGACATAATCTGGAGGTGGATTTCTTTGGAGGAGAGCCTCTTCTTAACTGGCAGGTCGTTAAGGACCTGGTAGCTTACGGCAGGAGTCGTGAGGAGGAGACGGGCAAGCACTTCAGGTTTACCCTTACTACCAACGGAGTCCTTCTTACAGATGAGATCATGGAATTTGCCAATAGGGAGATGGACAATATCGTTCTTTCTATTGACGGGCGCAAGGAGGTCCACGACAGGATGAGACCCTTCCGTGGAGGAGCTGGAGGATCCTATGACAGGATCGTTCCCAAGTTCCAGCGGGTTGCTGAGTCCAGAGGACAGGAGAGGTATTACGTAAGAGGTACCTTTACCAGATATAACTGCGATTTCGCAGAGGATGTACTTCATCTGGCGGATCTGGGATTCAAGCAGATATCTGTTGAGCCTGTTGTTGCCAAGGAGACTGATGACTATGCCTTCAGACAGGAGGATCTGCCACAGTTGCTTGAGGAATATGACAAGCTTGCGGCAGAGATGGCAAAGAGGGCAGGTACGGATTCGGACTTTAACTTTTTCCACTTCATGATTGACCTGGAGGGAGGACCCTGCGTATACAAGCGTCTTTCGGGATGCGGTAGCGGTACAGAGTATCTTGCGGTAACACCTACCGGAGATCTTTATCCCTGTCATCAGTTTGTGGGAGATACGGATTTCCGTTTGGGAGATGTTTGGAAAGGTATTGACCGTACCGATATCGTCACAGATTTCAAGGGCGCCAACGTTTACTCAAGACCTGCATGCAGAGAGTGCTTTGCAAAGTACTATTGCAGCGGAGGATGCGCAGCCAATGCGTACAATTTTACCGGAGACATCCGTGGTAATTACGCACTGGGATGCGAGCTTCAGAAAAAACGCATAGAGTGTGCCATCATGTTAAAAGCGGCGACAGCCGATTAACATAGATCTTAACTACATTACATATAAGAAAGGTTGTGTAACAAAATGAAACGTAATAACACAGGAAAGGCAATAGTTATCCTGGCGGTATACCTGGTACTTGCCGTACTTCTGGGGATCTATTCTTCAGATGTTATCCGTGCTACAGGAGCAGGCTCAGATGAGTCTCTCAAACTCGGACTTGATCTTGCCGGCGGTGTATCCATCACCTATGGCGTTGAGGGTAATACACCTACTGCTGAGCAGATGGAGGATACTATCCTTAAGCTGCAGCAGCGTATCGAAAACGATCTGGGCGAGCAGTCCAAGACTACTGAGGCAAGCGTTTACCAGATCGGTGATGATCGTATCGCAGTAGAGATCCCCGGTGTTTCCGATGCCAATGCTCTTCTTGAGGAACTTGGTACACCCGGTGAGCTTTACTTCATCAAGCACAAGGGTGCAGACGGTACTGAGAACTACGCTATGGATTCTTCTACAGGCGAGTATAAGCTTGCAGAGGGCAAGACTATCGAGTCTCTTACAGAGGATGGTTCTGTAGTCCTCACAGGTAAGCAGGTAGAGAGTGCTTCCGGTGTTTATGAGACTGACAGAGTTACCAATGCACAGAATCCTGTTGTTTCCATTACTCTTAACTCAGAGGGTACCCAGGCATTTGCTGAGGCTACCGAGGAGGCTTATAACAACAGTCAGGATACCATCGGTATCTACTATGATGAGCATTTTGTTTCAGTTCCCGCAGTACAGGCTAAGATCGCAGACGGCAAGGCTATCATCAACGGTATGGAGTCTATCGAGGAGGCTAACAAGCTTGCTTCTTACATCCGTATCGGTGGTCTTGATATCAAGCTTACAGAGCTGGAGTCTCAGGTAGTTGGTGCGACACTTGGTTCTGATGCACTTTCAACCAGCTTTTTTGCAGGTGCCATCGGCCTCGGCCTTGTAGCACTGTTCATGATCCTGGTTTATCTTTTCCCCGGATTTACAGCCGTACTTGCTCTGGCACTTTATACAATGATGGACCTCTTCATCCTGAAGGAGTTCAATATCACACTTACCCTTCCCGGTATCGCAGGTATCATTCTTTCAATCGGTATGGCGGTAGATGCTAACGTAATCATCTTCGCTCGTATCAAGGAGGAGCTTGCAGCAGGTAAGGAAGCTAAGTCAGCTATCGACGCAGGATTTTCAAAGGCACTTTCAGCCATCCTCGATGGTAACGTTACAACCCTTATCGTAGCAGCTGTTCTCGGATTCATGGGTACAGGTACAGTAAAGGGATTTGCCATCACTCTGGCTATCGGTGTTATCCTTTCCATGTTTACAGCACTTGTTATCACTCGCGGACTTCTCAATGCCTTCTATTGGCTTGGCGTTAAGAACCCCAAGGTTTACGGCAAGGTTTGGAAGATCAACACCATCGACTTTGTTGGTAAGAAGAAGATCTTCATGGGAATCTCCGTTGTTATCATCGTAGCAGGTATCATCGGTATGTGCGTTCATGCCGTAGGCGGCAAGGCACTCAACTACAACCTTGAGTTTGCCGGCGGTACATCAACTACAGTTCAGTTTGATAAGGACTACTCCATCGCAGAGATCGAGTCCGATATCGTACCTGTTATCTCACAGGTTACAGGTGACAATGACATCCAGACTCAGAAGGTCAATGACGGTAATGGCGTTGTTATCAAGACACGTACCCTTTCACTTGAGGAGCGTGAGTCTCTCAATACAGCACTTGAGAACAACTTCGGAGTAAAAGAGGAGAATATCTCTTCACAGAATATCAGCTCAACCATTTCCGGTGAGCTTCGTCAGCAGTCCATCATCGCAGTACTTGTTGCCGTATTCTTCGTTCTGATCTATATCTGGTTCAGATTTAAGGATCTTCGTTTCGGCGGCAGTGCGGTTGTTGCTCTGATCCATGACGTACTTGTTATCCTTACACTTTATGTTCTGGCATGGCTGTCAGTAGGATCACCTTTCATCGCTTGTATCCTTACTATCATCGGATACTCCATCAATGATACCATCGTCGTATTTGACCGTATCAGAGAGAACCTTCATGTACTTCGCAAGCAGGATGATGAGAGCCTTAAGAATCTGGTTAACGAAAGTGTTACCGCAACACTCACAAGATCCATCTCCACATCCGTCACCACAGCGCTCACAGTTCTTATGCTGCTGATCCTTGGCGTGACCACCATCAGGGAGTTCGCACTTCCTCTTTTGGTAGGTGTACTTTGCGGTACATATTCATCGATCTTTATCGCTTCACCTCTGTGGTGGATCCTTAAGGTCCATGTTAAGTCAAAGCACTCCGGAGCACAGTCAACACGTGCTCAGGGCGCACCTAAGAAGCAGGTTAAGGCTACAAAAGAAAACGAGGGACTTATCGTTTAATAAGGAACTCTGCATATAGTTGGAACTTTCACACCCTTACAACCACAGAAGAGGAGAGAGACATGTATTCTTTAGAGGACATCAGAGCAGTTGACCCCGAGATCGCAGACGTGATCCGCAATGAGTACGACAGGCAGGCAGGCCACATTGAGCTTATCGCATCAGAGAACTGGGTATCCCCCGCTGTTATGAGTGCGATGGGTTCGGTTCTTACCAACAAGTACGCTGAGGGATATCCCGGCAAGCGTTACTATGGTGGATGTGAGGTTGTGGATGTTGCCGAGGAACTTGCAAGGGAGAGGGCTAAGCAGCTTTTTGGAGCTGACTATGCCAATGTTCAGCCCCATTCCGGAGCACAGGCTAATATGTCTGTTCAGTTCGCAGTACTTGAGCCCGGTGATACCATTATGGGTATGAGCCTTGATCACGGCGGACATCTGACTCACGGAAGCCCGGTTAACTTTTCCGGAAAGTACTTCCATGTTGTTCCTTACGGCGTTAATGATGAGGGCTTTATCGATTACGATAATGTTATGGCCATCGCCAAAGAATGCAAGCCCAAGATGATCATCGCAGGTGCTTCCGCATATGCAAGAACCCTTGACTTCAAGAAGTTCAGGGAGATCGCAGATGAGGTAGGAGCTTTCCTGATGGTAGATATGGCTCATATCGCAGGACTTGTAGCAGCAGGTCTCCATCCCTCACCGGTTCCCTATGCAGATGTTGTTACTACTACAACACATAAGACTCTTCGCGGACCCAGAGGAGGACTTATCCTCGCTTCCGCAGAGGCTAATGAAAAATACAATTTCAACAAGGCTATGTTCCCCGGTATCCAGGGCGGCCCTCTGATGCATATTGTTGCAGCTAAGGCTATCTGCTTCAAGGAGGCTATGCAGCCTGAGTTTAAGACATATATGCAGGCAGTAGCTGACAATGCCAAGGCACTGGCAGCAGGCCTTATGTCACGTGACGTGGATATCGTATCCGGCGGTACAGATAACCACCTTATGCTTGTGGATCTTATCCGCAAGGAACTTACAGGTAAAGAGGTTGAAAAGTGGCTGGATCAGGCACATATCACAGCCAACAAGAATACAGTACCTAACGATCCTAAGTCACCCTTCGTTACCAGCGGAATCCGTCTCGGTACTCCTGCAGCAACCAGCCGTGGACTTGACACAGCTGATTTTGACCAGGTTGCTGAGGCTATCGCTACAGTTATCAATGAGCGCGAGGCAGGTATCGAAAAGGCTTCGGAGATCATAAAGAAACTTACTGATAAGCATCCGTTGCCGGCAGGATTCTGATAATGGCGATCACGCTCGCGCGTTATAAAGCGTAATCTGGCTCCGCGAAAGATATTAGAAACTTTCTTATGGGATCCGAGCCTGTCGAGGGACCGCGGTAGTAAAGGAGAAATATGATAGATATTAAGTTTTTGAGGGAAAATCCGGATATAGTTCGTGAGAACATTAAAAAGAAATTCCAGGACCATAAGCTTCCACTGGTAGACGAGGTCATCGCTTATGATGAGAAGTCCAGAGCTGCCAAGGGCGAGGCTGACGATCTTCGTGCTGACCGCAATAAGCTTTCCAAGCAGATCGGAGAGCTTATGAAGCAGGGCAAAAAGGAGGAGGCAGAAGCTGTCAAGGCACAGGTTACTGCCAATGCCCAGCGCCTTGCAGAGCTTGAGGAAAAGGAAAAGGAGTATGCAGCCAAGGTAAAGGATTGCATGATGCGTATTCCCAATATCATTGATCCTTCCGTTCCTTTGGGACCTGATGATTCCTGCAATGTTGAGATCGAAAAGTTCGGCGAGCCTTTGGTTCCCGATTTTGAGATCCCTTATCACACAGATATCATGGCTTCTTTCAACGGCGTTGATTTTGAGGCTGCAGGTCGTGTGGCAGGCAATGGTTTCTACTACCTTATGGGAGATATTGCGAGACTTCACTCAGGCGTTATTTCATACGCCAGAGATTTCATGATCGATCGCGGATTCACATATTGCGTACCTCCTTTCATGATCCGTTCCGACGTAGTTGACGGAGTAATGAGTTTCGAGGAGATGGACGCCATGATGTACAAGATCGAGGGAGAGGACCTCTTCCTTATCGGTACTTCAGAGCATTCCATGATCGGTAAATTCAAGGGAGAGATCCTTGAAGAAGCCAACCTTCCCTATACCATGACCAGCTACAGCCCTTGCTTCCGTAAGGAAAAGGGAGCTCACGGCATCGAGGAGCGCGGTGTTTACAGGATCCATCAGTTTGAAAAGCAGGAGATGATAGTTGTCTGCAAGCCTGAGGATTCCAAGTACTGGTATGATCAGCTTTGGAAGAACACTGTTGATCTCTTCAGAAGCATGGATATTCCCGTACGTACTCTTGAGTGCTGCTCCGGAGATCTTGCGGATCTTAAGGTTAAGTCCTGCGACGTTGAGGCGTGGAGCCCCAGACAGAAAAAGTACTTTGAGGTTGGATCTTGCTCTAATCTCGGAGATGCACAGGCAAGAAGACTGGGTATCAGGGTCAAGGCTGAGGGCGGAGACAAGTATTTTGCCCACACCCTCAACAATACAGTTGTTGCACCGCCCCGTATGCTCATCGCATTTCTGGAGAATCACCTTCAGGCGGACGGCAGTGTAACCATCCCCGAGGCACTTCGTCCTTATATGGGAGGCAAGGAAGTTCTTATTCCTAATAAATAAATTATGGTAATTCAGCTTGATAACCACGTAATATATTATGAACACACAGGGGAGGGGCAACCACTCCTCCTTTTGCATGGTAACAAAGAAGATCATCATATCTTTGACGAACTATGCGAAGACCTGGAGAATGAATACGAGATATATGCGGTGGATCTTCGGGGCCACGGCCTTTCCGCCAAGGAAAAGGAATACCACTATTCCGACATGGCTGAGGATATCATCAGGCTTATTGAGTCTTTAAATATTGAAAAGCCATTGATAACAGGTTTTTCCGACGGGGCGATCATAGCTCTCATGGTAGCAATGAAAAGGTCGGATCTGATCTACGGCATTGTTGCCTGCGGACCCAATCTTTCTCCACGGGCCCTTACTTTTGGTACCAGGATGGAGATCAAAAGGGACTTCAGGAAAAGTCATGACCCCTTGGATGAGCTTATGCTCAGAGAACCAGATATCAGAGAGTCCGATCTCGGACAGATCAATGTGCCGGCCCTCATTATGGCGGGGGAGCGGGATATATGTAAAAAGAGTCATTTCGAAAGTATTGCCAAAGCCATCCGGGGCAGCAGACTTGAGATACTTCCCGGAGAGGATCATTTTTCTTATGTGATCCATAAGACCACACTTGCGCGGTACATCAGATCCATGGGGCGATAGTATGGGTGACGAAACAAAACGCAGGATACTGGAGGTTTTACCTCTTGTATGCGGGATATTGGCAATCTTCTTGTCTCTTATCCCATGGCTTGCGATCATAACAGCTATAGCCGGTCAGGTGGCCGGCTTTTATTACAGCTATACTTATGAGAAGAAAAGGATAGTATCCGTTGGGATAGGTATTTGTATAGTCTATTTGATATCTATACTGCTTTTCGGTGTATTCATGAGTATGTTTATGGGTATAGCAAACCAATTAAGGAAATAAAAGGAGGGAAACCATGTCAGATAATTTTGAACCCTGGGATAGCACTCAGGATACGGATACACAAAATTCTGAGACGGTATCAACAGAGGAGATCAATAACGCAGAGCCTCAGCCGGAGTCTCAACCGGAGCCTCAGCCTCAGCCGGAGTCTCAACCGGAGCCCCGGCCGCAGCCGCAACCGGATTTACAGTTTGGAAAGCAGATAGAACCCGAGCCTCAGCCTCAGGCTGACTCTTCCCAGTGGAACTATCAGTATCAGAACGATCAGGGACAGTACCAGAACAGCTATCAGAATAATTATCATAACAACTATGCTAACCAGTATAACGACGGATTTGCCATCGCATCACTGGTGCTGGGTATTATTTCAATTTTAATATTCTGCACGTGCTGCAATATTGTTACCGCAATCCTTGCAGTAGTATTCGGTATTGTTCATTTGTCAAAAACTTCGAGACGAAAAGGAATGGCGATTGCGGGAATAGTTACTGCAGGAGCGTCCATCATCCTTATGATCGTTACTTACAGCGCTATTACATCAAATCTCAACTTTATGGATAGCTTCAAGGGAGATATGGAAGAGATCATGCCTTATCTTGATGAGGATGGAAGCTATGGAGATTTCTTCAAGGACTATCTTGATGAGAACGGCTTGGAGTATGACGACGGAACTAACTAGACAAGGAACATTACTATGAAGTTTTCGGAAATGCCCTATGAGAGGGTTTCAACAGAAGAGATAAATAAAAAGTTTGCAAGTCTGATTTCAGACTTTAAAAATGCTAAAGACGCTGAGGCCGCTAAAAAAGCTTTCATCGCCTTTGATGAATATGACAGACATATCGACACAACTGTCTGCATCGCCAATGTAAGGCATGATATCGATACCAATGACAAATTCTATGATGATGAGGTCAATTACTGGGATGAGTCCCTGCCACTCGTCATGGAGTCTTTCAAGATGTGGAGAGATGCTCTTCTTGAAAGTCCTTTCAGAAAGGAACTGGAGGAAGAGTTCGGAGAGATAATCTTTATCAATGCTGAACTTGAGAATAAGACTTTTTCAACGGAGATAGTTGAGGAACTGCAAAAGGAAGCAAAGCTTATGACTGAGTACGAGAAGCTCATAGCTTCCGCTCAGATCTCCTTTGAGGGTGGAGTATATACTCTTTCCCAGCTGACTCCCTTTAAGACTGATGCAGACGATACAAGACGTCACAATGCCTGGATGGCAGAGGGCGCCTGGTTCATGGAGCAAAAGGATCGTCTGGATTCCATTTATGATGAGCTTGTGCATCTTCGTGATAGTATGGGACGTACCCTTGGATTTGACGGCTATACCGGCCTGGGTTACTGCAGGATGAAGCGTAACTGGTTTGATAAGGATGCCATTGAGGTGTTCCGTGCCAATGTCCGTGATTTCCTTGTACCTGTGGCAGACAAGCTTCGCCGCAGACAGGCAGAGCGTTTGGGTATGAATTATCCCCTTTCCTACAGTGATATGGCGCTTGAGTTCCGCAGTGGTAATCCCAGACCTTGTGGAAGTGCTGACGATATCCTGGATGCGGGAAGCAGATTTTATAATGAGCTTTCACCGGAGACTGCTGAGTTTTTCGCAATGATGCGTGAAAACGAGCTTCTGGATGTGCTTTCCAAGAAGGGCAAGAGAGGCGGCGGATATCAGATGCCTCTTTATGAGTACAAGGTACCCTTTATCTTTGCCAACTTCAATGGTACTCAGGGAGACGTGGAGGTCGTTACCCATGAGGCGGGCCATGCTTTCGAGGATTACCTCAACGAAAAGCGTATTCCCTCAAGTACGGTATGTCCTACCATGGACGGTGCAGAGATCCATTCCATGTCCATGGAGTTTTTCGCATGGCCCTGGGCCAAGGAATTCTTTGGTGATGATACGAAAAAGTATCTTTACAGCCATCTTGCTGCGGCATTGCTTTTCATTCCTTACGGTACCATGGTGGATCACTTCCAGCATATCGTATATGAGCGCCCCGAGATGACGCCCGCAGAGCGCGATGCTGAGTGGAAGCGCCTTACCGGAATTTACATGCCCTGGGTTTCACTTGATGGTCAGATACCTTTTTATGCACAGGGCTTCGCATGGCAGAGACAATCACACATATATACCAGTCCTTTTTACTACATTGATTACTGTCTGGCACAGACTGTTTCCCTTGAATTCTGGGCTATGATCCAGGATGATATGGATGCGGCATGGAAAAAGTATATGGCATACACCACTCAGGGTGGCTCGGACACTGTGCTTAATATGCTTAAAAAGGCCGGCCTTGCCAGCCCTATGGATTCGGATAATTTCAAAAAGGTTTGTGCTAAAGCAGACCGTTTCCTGGATGAGTATGATCTCAGTGGAATGGAATAGGAACAGACGGACTAAGACAGCTCGATAGAACGAGACTTGAAAAACAGAAACATGAATAAAACGGCGGCTATGGTCCTTAGGACTATGGTCGCTGTTTCATTAATAAGGGAAATAGTAGAAGCATCCATTATAAGAAGCACAACGGACGCAATAACAGATGTGATCATCATAAAGGCAGAAGTCATATATATCCCGGGCAGTCTTTTGAGAGTCTTCTCGTAAACATAGGCAGGGACATCCTCACCCCGGGAAGTAAGACTATATAACTTGCATAAGGCCACGACGCTCAGGATAACGCCGGCGATATATCCGACTATGGCTGCAATATGACTTCCTATAAATGTACGCGGAAAGAAGCCTGCGCCAAAAAGGAGCAGGAAGGAAAGGACGGAGGGGATCCAAAGCAGAAGCAGGGTGCGCACCCTGTCTCCGGTATAGTGGAGGAACTCTCCCTCGTATTTATACCTACCGGATTCGTCCGGACGGAAATCATTAAGATGTGACCATTTATTCTTACTCATGTTCATATCATACGAAAATGTGGTGAAAAGAGCAAGTTAAAATTGACAAAACGCCTATAGGAGTATAAAATATAAAAGTTAATGTGTCGCGTTAAAGCGGCAGAACAAGAGGAGGTTAAATGAAATGAGAAACGCTAAGAAGTGGCTTGGCGTCATTCTTGCAGCTGCAATGACAGTTTCACTTGCAGCATGCGGTGGCGGCAGCACAGGCCAGAAGGGCGGAGATTCCGGCAAATCTGGCGACCAGTCACAGGCAACTGAAAACGAGACAAGACTCGTGGCTTGCTCCACAGGTTTTGAGCAGAAGTTTTCACCTTTCTTCGCACAGAATGTTGATGACCAGAGATTTGTAGGTCTTACACAGATCCTGCTCATGAATGTTGACCGTGTGTCCAATCCCGTACTTAACGGAATCGAGGGAGAGACCCGTGAGTACAACGGAACAGAGTATACTTATACCGGTCCCGCAGATATCGTTGTAACCGAGAATTCTGACGGAACCGTTACATATGACGTTAAGATGCGTGACGACATCAAGTTCTCCGACGGAGAGCCCGTTACCATCGATGATGTTATCTTTTCACTTTATGTATATGCAGATCCCACATATAACGGATCAACAACTCTTTATTCTTCACCCATCAAGGGTATGGCTGAGTACCGTGAGGGTATGAGCACTCTTTCAGCACTCATCGGAGCAGCAGGTGAGGACAACACAGACTTCTCACTCTGGACCGAGGAGCAGCAGAAGGCATTCTGGGATGCAGTTAATGACGGCGGAGTTAAGTTCTGCGAGGAGATCCAGGCTTACTTCGGAGATGAGTCCATGTCCATGAAGGACGCAGCTGCTAACTGGGGCTTTGACCTTGAGGACGGCGCTACAGCAAAGGACTTCTTCATTGCTATCGGTAATCAGTACGGATGGAACTTCTCAGACATGGAGAAGGAGACAGCCGGTACAGCTCTTGCAGATCTTATCCCTGCTGATGTATATGATTATCCCACCATAGGTGTTTCCACAGGTGATTCCGCTGCTAACATCTCCGGTATCGTTAAGACCAGCGATTACAGCATGACTATCACAACAACAGAGCTTGATGCTTCATTTATCTATCAGCTTGGTTTCTATGTAGCACCCCTTCATTACTATGGTGATACTTCCAAGTATGATTACGATAACAACAAGTTCGGATTTGACAAGGGTGATCTTTCCACAGTACGTGCTAAGACAACTGAGCCCCTTGGTGCAGGTCCCTACGTATACAAGAGCTACTCCAACGGTACAGGATACCTTGAGTCCAACCCTTCATATTACGAGGGTGCACCCGCAACCAGATATCTGAACTTCATCGATACACAGGAAGCCGACAAGGTTCCCGGTATCCAGACAGGTACTATCGATATTGCAGATCCTACATACTCAACAGAGATCGCTTCCCAGATCGCAGAGATCAACGGACTTTCAGATCCTAACGAGTTTGACGGAGACATCATCACAACCAAGCTTATCGACTTCCGTGGATACGGATACATTGGTATTTCAGCTGACAACGTAAAGGTTGGCGATGATCCCGCATCTGAGGAGTCCAAGGCTCTTCGTAAGGCTATCGGAACTGTTATCGCAGCTTACCGTGATGAGGCTATTGATTCTTACTACGGCAGCACTGCTTCAGTTATCAACTATCCTATCTCCAATACATCCTGGGCAGCTCCTCAGGTTACCGATGACGGTTACCAGCTTGCTTACTCCAAGGATGTTGACGGCAATGATATCTATCAGGGCGGCGAGACCGGAGACGAGAAGTATGATGAGGCTCTTCAGGCAGCTCTCGGATACTTCGAGAAGGCCGGCTATACTGTAGAGGGCGGCAAGCTTACAGCAGCTCCTGCAGGCGCTAAGCTTGAGTACCAGGTTAATATCGGCGGAGGCGGTACAGGAGATCATCCTTCATTCCTGCTTCTTAAGAACGCTGCAGATGCTTTCGCAAAGATCGGTCTTACACTTACAGTTAACGACCTTGCCAATGCTTCAGATCTTTACAGCTCATATCAGACAGGTGTAGCTGAGATGTGGTGTGCAGCATGGCAGTCAGGTTCCGATCCCGATATGTATCAGCTGTATCACAGCAAGGGTTCAACCAATTACTACAAGATCAACGATGAGGATCTTGATGATCTGATCATTACAGCTCGTCAGTCTACAGATCAGAACTACCGCAAGGGCCTTTATAAGGCAGCTATGGAGATCATCATGGACTGGGGCGTTGAGATCCCGATCTATCAGAGATCCGAGGCTTATGTATTCTCTACAGAGAGAGTTAACCTTGATACCATCCCTACAGATATGACACCTTACTTCGGATGGGCAGACGGTATCAAAACTCTTGCAGCAAAATAATTATTATTCACAAAGCCGCCGGGGCATAAGGGCGGCTTTGTGCCTGTGTATGGTATCGTACTTTAACACGTTAAACCGATGCCATACACGGGCTTTTTTGCCCATTTCAATAAATTAGAAGAGGTAATCATCAATGCGCAGATTCATAATTAAGAGACTTATACTTTCGGTATTTATTCTCTTGTGTGTCACATTTATCATCTATGCACTTATGCGTTGTCTGCCGGCATCCTATGTGGAAAACATGGCCATGCAGCTTTCGGCGGCACCGGGTGCAAAACCCTACAGTGAGTGGCTGGACCAGCTCAACGAGCAGTACGGTCTTGATAAGGGTATTGTAGCAGGTTATCTTCGCTGGCTTTCCGATGCCATCAGAGGAAATTTCGGAGACAGCTGGAAGTACACGGTTCCTGTAGTTCAGAAGTTTGCAGATGTTATCTGGCTTTCTTTTGTAATGGGTGCGGTTGCATTTTTCCTGGAGCTTATCATCGCTATTCCTCTGGGAGTTATTGCAGCCACCAAGCAGTATTCCAGAACAGACTATGTCATCACAGCAGTAGCTCTGGTCGGTATCTCACTTCCCACATTCTTCTTTGCTACGCTGCTGAAGCTTGCATTTTCCGTAGGTCTCGGATGGTTTGATCTTTACGGTCTTGTAGGCAGGGATTATGAGCAGCTTTCCGCATGGGGACAGTTTTTGGATAAGGCAAACCATCTGGTACTGCCTATCGTGACCCTGGTCATCGTTTCCATCGGATCGCTTATGAGATATACCCGTACCAATATGCTTGAGGTACTTAATGCGGACTACATCCGTACAGCTCGGGCCAAGGGACTTGATGAGAACAAGGTTATTTACCATCATGCATTCCGCAATACACTCATTCCGCTGGTAACCATCGTAGGTGGTTCACTGCCGGGACTTTTTGCCGGAGCACTCATTACTGAGACTCTGTTTATGATCCCCGGAATAGGATATATTTCTTACCAGGCTATGGTAGCCGGAGATATTCCTTTTTCCATGTTTTATCTTACATTTATGGCCATTCTTACACTGGCCGGTAACCTGTTGTCCGATATCCTTTATGCGGTGGTAGATCCCCGTGTAAGGATCGCTTAAGAAAGGAGGAAGATATGTCAGACGTTACACCGCCCGTATCATCAGGCGAAGAATTCTCGCTCAATGATGACCGACGTGTCAAAACACTTTCTCCCGGCGCACTGGTTGCCAAGAGATTTTTCAGAAACAAGATAGCTGTTGTTGGTCTTGTTATGCTCATTGTCATGTTTGTGTTTTCCTTCATAGGCGGACTTATCAGCCCCTACAGACAGGATGAGCAGTTCTATCACTATGAGAACCAGCAGAAGGAGTTTGCAGCAGCTACTATCAATAAGGACTTCAGATATGTTAATGCCGAGGGACAGGATTTTTCTTCCCTGCTCCAGGCTAAGTTCATCCTTGCAGAGGGCAAGGGTGCTGACTCCTTTGAAGTCAAGGATGTGACCTATTCCATAACTAAGGAGGGTGAGGATCTTTATACTATTTATGACGGTTCAACCCTTTTAGCTTATGCATCCAAGGATATCGTCAATCCTTCCGGAGATATGTCCTTTGATGTTAAGCTTGCAGCTCTCAAGGCCTATGTTGCGGGAGAGAGCAGTTTTTCCGCAGAGGGTGACGATTATTCTATCGATGATGCGGGACAGATCACATCTTCAGCGGGAGATGCAGGCTATATTACAAGACTTGTAGTTTCCAGTGCTCAAAGCGGCGTCAAGATCTCCAAAGAATTCGCAGAGGCTGTATCGGTCATGATCGATTCAGGCAATGACGAGATGGACTTTACGGATGCCGACGGCGAGGAGCAGCATTACAAGGTTTCTTATGATGCATCTGCCATGGTCTACTCCATCAAGCAGGGCAAGGAGACCTATGTTTATGACAGTTATGCCAAGCCTTCATCCAAGCATTGGCTGGGTACAGATACCAATGGTATGGACATGCTTACCCGTCTTATGTACGGTGGCCGCGTATCACTTATCATCGGTTTCATCGTTGTTATCATCGAGACAGTTTTGGGAGTTATCCTGGGCGGTATTTCCGGATACTTCGGAGGCTGGATCGATAACCTTATCATGCGTATAGTTGATATCTTTTACTGCATCCCGTCGCTGCCTCTTATCATCATTTTGGGAGCGGCTATGGATGGTATGAGACTGGATCCTCAGATCCGTATGCTTTACCTGATGCTTATTCTGGGATTCTTGGGATGGCCGGGTATTGCCCGTATGGTCCGCGGTCAGATACTTTCCCTCAGGGAGCAGGAGTTTATGACTGCAGCAGAGGCTACGGGAGTCAGCGTTAGAAGACGTATTTTCCGTCATCTTATTCCCAATGTCATTCCCCAGCTCATCGTTATATGTACAATGAGCCTTGGTTCTACCATTATTACAGAGGCTACCCTTTCCTTCCTTGGTCTGGGTGTCAAGTTCCCCTTTGCTTCATGGGGTAACATTATCAACGACGTTAATAATGCATTCGTTATGACCCATTACTGGTTCGTATGGATCCCTGCAGGTATCTGCCTTCTCGTGGCAGTTCTCGGATTCAACTTTGTAGGTGATGGTCTCAGGGACGCATTTGATCCCCGAATGAAGAGATAGGAGTTTTAGGCATGTTTAGGAAAAAAGGTGAGGGATATCTTACCGCCAAAGAGTCCAGAAGGATCTCTAAAGAAAACAGAAAGATCACTGAGGAGTTCGAGAAGAAAAGAAAACGCAAGAATGTCCCGGAGTCTGAGTACATAACCCAGATGCGTGATCCCAATAATGAGGTGGAGTTTGATGATCTCCACAGCTATTTTTACACGGATGCAGGCGTAGTAAAGTCTGTAGACGGTGTTACTTTTGATGTTCCCATCGGTAAGACCGTGGGTATCGTAGGAGAGTCGGGCTGCGGCAAGTCAGTTACATCACTGTCCCTTATGCAGCTTCTTCAGAGGCCCCAGGGCCAGATAGTATCCGGAGAGATCAGACTTAACCGCGGTGGCAAGGTTTATAATATTGCCAATACACCCCAGGAGATCATGCAGGATCTGAGGGGTAACGCAGTGTCTATGATCTTCCAGGAGCCCATGACTTCCCTTAATCCCGTATTCAAGATCGGTGATCAGGTAGATGAGGTTATCGCTCTTCATGAGGGCAAGGGCAAAAGTAAAGAGGAGATAAGACGTCAGACCATCGAAGCTCTTGAGCTGGTTGGTATTGCCAACAGTGAGGGTGTGGCTAATATGTATCCTCACGAGCTTTCGGGTGGTATGAGGCAGCGCGTGGTCATTGCTATGGCTCTTGCCTGCCATCCCCGTGTTATTATTGCAGACGAGCCTACTACGGCTCTTGATGTTACGATCCAGGCACAGATCCTTGATCTGCTCCGTGACCTCAAGTCCAAGATCAATGCGTCCATCATGCTCATCACCCACGATCTGGGTGTTATTGCAGAGATGGCAGATTATGTTGTTGTCATGTATGCGGGGCGTATAGTTGAAAAGGGAACTGCGGAGGATATCTTCTATCATCCGGCTCATCCCTATACATTGGGACTTATGGCATCCAAGCCTGTTGTAGGACGTGAAGTGAGTGAGCTTTACTCCATCCCCGGCAAGGTACCCAATCCCGTTAATATGCCTAATTACTGCTACTTCAGGGACCGTTGCGAGATGAAGATGTCATGCTGCGACGGAGATTATCCCTGCGAGATACGTCTTTCAGACACTCATGTTGTGTCATGCTATAGATATTATGAGGAGCATAAGGAGGAGGCTGAGCGTACTGCCAATGCCAATCTCCTTCAGACGGCCCGTATGGCAGCCGCAGGAGAGGAGGTGAAGGGTGATGCCTGAATCAGAAAATATTCTTGAGGTTTCAGACCTCAAAAAGTATTTCCCTATCAAGGGTGGTTATTTTAACAGGGTTATAGGCCAGGTCAAGGCCGTAGACGGCGTTACCTTTAACCTCAAGCGCGGTACTACCATGGGACTCGTAGGTGAGTCAGGCTGTGGTAAGACCACTACAGGAAGGACTATCCTTCGTCTGGCAGGTGAAAAGACCGGAGGAAGCGTTCTTTTTGACGGCCAGGAAGTATATGATGTTTCTCCCAAGGATATGAGGGCTCTTCGTACCAGGATGCAGATCATCTTCCAGGATCCCTTTTCATCCCTTTCTCCCAGACTTCCCGTCGGTGAGATCATCGGAGAGGCGGTAAGGGAGCATGGCATAGTTCCTGCTTCCGAGTATGAGGACTATATTGACAGGATCATGGATGAGTGCGGTCTTCAGCCTTTCCACAAGGCAAGATACCCTCATGAGTTTTCAGGCGGTCAGAGACAGAGGATCTGTATTGCCAGAGCGCTGGCGCTTGATCCGGAGTTCGTAGTGTGTGATGAGCCTGTTTCCGCTTTGGATGTGTCCATCCAGGCGCAGATCATCAACCTTCTGAACAAACTCCAGGATGAGAGAAAGCTCTCTTACCTGTTTATTTCACATGATCTGTCGGTTGTAGAGCATATCAGTGATTCCGTTGGTGTTATGTACCTTGGCAATCTTGTAGAGTACGGTGGGAAAAAGGATATCTTCAGACATCCTCTTCATCCTTATACAAAGGCTCTGTTTTCTGCAATTCCTATCCCGGATCCGGGTGCCAAGATGAACCGTGTGGTTCTGGAGGGAAGCATTCCTTCACCGGCTAACCCGCCCAGCGGATGCAAGTTCCACACCAGATGTCCTTATGCTACCGAGAGATGTAGGAATGAGGTTCCTGCCCAGCGTGAGATCGAAAAGGGACACTTTGTATCCTGTCATGAGGTTAAGTGATGGGAAAGGACGATCGTCGCGAGGATGATGACGGCAGGATAGTTGCCGATATGACCTTTCTGGAGGACCGACCTCTTACAGGCATTAAGGTTCCGGGTAGTGATAGTGCTCCAAAGCCCATGGAGGCTGGGAACAGCAGCTATCCTACGGATCTTCCGGACCTTGGAAAAGAGGGCAGGGGCGCAGCTTTCAGAGGTGCCTTGGGCGCGACATTTCTCATTGGAGGGGTGTATATCGTTGCTGCAGCTGTTCTTATCGGAGTATTGATATTTATATGGAAATGACTAAGGGGCTTTTTTTAAAGCCCCTTTTGCTATATAATGATGAAACATCCTTTTTTAAGTTTGAGTTAATGTTGGTTTGCGATAATACCATTGGTAAACCATATAGTTGAAATATAATTATAGTGAATTGCTTCAGAATATTCAGAAAATATGAAACCTTGTGAAACGAAAACTGTGTGGATATGTAGGACAATGTTTCACGGTTATCCACAATTTTAGGGTAGTTTTTGGTGGATAAGTTAGTTAAAGAATGGCGATTTTATCGTTATCAACGGAATTATCCACTTTATCCACAAAATCGGGACTAGTTGTACCATCAATCAACAAGCGCAAAATCAAGGAGAATCGACATGCAGATCGTGAAACGTCCAAAGTTTCTTCAGAACGCAAATAACAACTCAGAAAAGACTGAGCGGGATGAGCTTTGTAAACGTATCCGCGATGGTGAGATACACCCGGCTCTTGATCTTCGAGAGATGAAAAAGATCGTTGAAGAAGAGAACCGTGCCTTAAAACAAAAGGCAAAGGAGGAGGCTCGCCGTACAAGAACTCTTCGCATGAACAGACTCGAAAAGAAGATGTTCTATTTCTTCATGCATAAAGATGATGTTGTCAGAACTGTGGCGGCTGCCCTGGGTGTCATCATATGTTTCGGCTTCCATATCCTTTTTCATTACACCGATTTTTTGAATATTTCATTTGGTAGTAATGATCTTCTTTTGAAGATGGAGTTTTCGTCCATACCGTGTCTGGTTCTTATGGGAGTTTTCGGCCTTGTTCCGGGAATGATCGGCTTTGCCATGTCACTTTTATTTGAGATATTCACTTTGGGAAGTCATGTGTACATGATGGCAGTGATATTGTTTGCTCAGATAATCCTGTACCAGAGGGTAAAGCGTAAGGCGTTGTTTTCGTTTAGAAGGACGGCTCTTCTTGTGGCGGGGCTTACCTTTACACTGGGAAATGTGTATAGCATTTTGGTCCATCTGGCTGAAGCTAAAGGCTTTCAGGACCTGGGCGGATTTACTGCGCTTTTTGATTTTCTTGAGGAATTGCCGGAGATCATTATAGCAGTAGGGATCATAAGGCTTGTTCTCGTAAGATTGCCGGAAAAGTACCGCAAATATCTTATTATGGGAGATTATTATTCCCAAGATCCAAAAGTGGAAGCCAGGGTACAGCAACAGCGTATGCCGTCACGGCTGGAGAGAAAGATAACCCGACTTATAGTTTTTGAGGCATTAGCCCTTGGGATTGCGGCGGCAGGTTTTGCCAACGCTCTGATCCCGGATGTGGCTGACAGCGTTATCGAGGAGTTCCACGATAATGAGCGCAGGAAGAATTATTTTGATGATATAGTAGGTACCTTTGGGAGCAGTTTGGTAGAAAGTGATACGGAGGATGTATCTGCCTCTGATACATCGGAAACGGATACTTCTGATTCAGATAACTCAGATACGACCACTTCGGAGGAAAAAACGCTTTTATCGCAGCAAAATAATGCACTTTCAAAGGATGAGAGAGATTTTTCCGGCAGTGAGCGGGCAGCTTCCAGTCGGAGATTTGTTATGAACAAGACCGGTCTGGCCTTTGATATCAAGCTGATAATGATGCTTCTTAATATAGCAATTCCCTTTGTTATCATCTCCGTTTATATAGCCAAGCGTCAGATCGCAATGCCAATTGACAGTATGGCAACGGCTATGAAGGATTTCTGCGATGCTCCGGAGGATGAAAAGGACAGTGCTCTTTATACCATCCACGATCTTGATATCATCACCAATGACGAGATCGGCATGCTCTACGGGACTATGGACCAGATGGCCGAAAATGTGGTGGATTATGTGGCATCAGTTAAGAGGGAGCAGCAGCTGCAGGAGGATCTGAGAGTAGCACAGGCGTCCGCTGAGGCAAAGAGTCAGTTTTTCTCCCAGATGTCCCATGAGCTTCGTACGCCTATCAATGCGGTACTGGGCCTTGACGAGATGATCATCCGCGAAAGCCGTGAGAATACCATCAGGGATTACGCTATCGACATCAAGAGTGCAGGACGGTCACTTTTGTCCCTTATCAATGATATTTTAGACAATTCCAAGCTGGAAGCCGGCAAGATGGAGATCATCAGTGTTGAGTATGAACTGTCCTCAGTGATAAATGATCTGGTGAACATGATCCAGACCAAAGCAGATGAAAAGGGTCTTGCTTTTGAGGTTAAAGTAGATGAAAACATACCGCATTTGCTGGCAGGAGATGAGGTTAGAATCAAGCAGGTCATCCTTAATATCCTTTCCAATGGCGTAAAGTATACCGAAAAGGGTTCGGTTACACTTGATATGTCTTATGAGAAAAAGGATGACGAGCATATCACCCTGGAGGTTCACGTTGTTGATACGGGTATAGGTATCAAGTCGGATGATCTGGAAAAGCTGTATACGCCCTTTGCGCGCCTTGATGAGAAGCGCAACCGTTACGTGGAGGGTACCGGCCTGGGCATGAATATCGTTAAGCAGCTTTTGGATCTTATGGGAAGCTCTCTTGAGGTGAAATCTACCTATGGTGAGGGATCTGACTTCCACTTCAGATTGGAACAGAGAGTCGTTAAATGGGAGCCTATCGGAGCCTTCTCGGAGAGTTACGAGAGGGCCAGAGCATCCATTGAAAAGTATCAGGAAAGCTTTATTGCACCGGATGCCAGGATACTTGTGGTTGACGATACCAAGCTTAACCTTACGGTGGCAGCAGGCCTTATCAAAGAAACGCTTGTAGGAGTTGATACGGCCGATTCCGGTCAGGCGGCCCTCAGGATGGTTTCAGAAAAGGAATACGATATCATTTTCCTTGATCATATGATGCCCGGTATGGATGGTATTGAAACGCTCAAGGCTATGAGGGAGCTTGAGGATAATAAATGCAAGGACGCACCGGTTATCGCTCTTACGGCCAATGCTGTATCAGGTGCAAGGTCCACCTATATGGAGGCCGGTTTCGATGATTATCTGACCAAGCCCATTGACAGTAAGCGCTTTGAAGCTATGATCATGCAGTATCTTCCCGAAGAAAAGGTACTGCCTCCTGATGACCACAAGCCAATGGTGCCTCATGAGCCACAGGTACCGGGTACAGTTGACTCAGAGGCGATGGAACTGCGCTCAGATGGCTCGGATGAGTACGCCTTCCTTAGAGATATCACATGTATCGATTATGACACGGCTATCATGAATACAGGAAACGATGAGCTTTTGGCAACGGTTCTCCACGACTATGTGGAGGCTATCCCGGCCAAGTCATCCGATATTGAAAGATATTGGAAGGAGCAGGATTACCATAATTATGGTATACTTGTACATGCGCTTAAGAGTTCATCTAGGCTTATCGGTGCCACAGCCCTTTCCGAACTGGCACTGTCACTTGAGGAAGCGGCAAAGTCTGCGGAAAACGGTGACAGGGATTCAGTAGCTGTTATTGATGAAAATACTCCCGGTCTTATCAAGGACTATAGAAGTTATTTTGATAAGCTGACTCCGGTCTTTTCAGATCGGGCGGATAAGGACATGAGGCCTGAGATCTCAGGTGATGACCTTCGGGAAGCGCTGCACGCAATGCGAGAGTTTGCGAATGCCTTTGATTTTGACAGTGCGGATATGGTAATGGCTCAGGTAAGGGACTATAGGGTGCCGGATGAGTATGAAGGAGCGTTTGAGGATATCAGGAGAGCACTGGCGGACGTGGATCAGGCCAGGTTGGTGGCGCTTCTTGATGAGGCGCTCGGGTTGTATTAGTATTACCGGAACGCATCATATGGTGTGGTACCCTTGGCGATGCGCTAGTTTAGGATTGCCGAGACGCATCAAAAGATATGGTACCCTTGGCGACGCGCTTTCGCTCCTTGTTTGTTGGTCACGTTACATAAGATGCCACTGCGTGCCATCTAAGTAACGACCACAAACGAGGGTCGCTACGGGTATCATATCGTTTGATGCTGTTACAACAATAAACCACGCAATGCGTCATCGCAACAAGTGCCACGCGATGCGATATTCAATTAAGGGAAAGAGGACAAGTTATACATGTTAGTTGCAGACAATTGGAAGGATTATGAAGTTATAGATTGCTCGGCAGGAGAGAAGTTGGAGCGGTGGGGTGATTACATCCTTGTGCGCCCGGATCCGCAGGTTATTTGGAATACACCCAAGACCCTCAAGGGATGGAAGCGCCCCAATGCTCATTATCACAGAAGCAATAAGGGCGGCGGAGAATGGGAGTTTTTTGACCTTCCTGAGGAGTGGGAGATAAATTACCCTCTGGCGGCAGGAGAGCTGACCTTCCGTCTCAAGCCTTTTTCATTTAAGCATACCGGGCTTTTTCCTGAGCAGGCCGTTAACTGGGACTGGTTTTCCGGGCTTATTTCCGATGCAAAAAAAGCTGATCCTTCCAGACAGATCAAGGTCCTCAATCTTTTTGCATATACAGGCGGAGCAACTGTGGCAGCAGCCAAGGCAGGTGCAGCAGTAACTCATGTGGATGCTTCCAAAGGTATGACTACCTGGGCAAAGGAAAATGCTGCAGCCAGCGGTCTGGCTGATGCGCCCATCAGATATCTGGTGGATGACTGCGTGAAGTTTGTAGAGCGTGAGATAAGGCGCGGTAATACCTATGACGGTATCCTTATGGATCCTCCCTCATACGGCAGAGGTCCCAAGGGTGAGACCTGGAAGATCGAGAGCAGTGTATTTCCCTTAATAGAAAAAGCGGTCACCCTGCTTTCGGATGATCCGCTTTTCTTCCTTGTCAATTCTTATACTACGGGTCTGGCACCCTCAGTCATGTCATACATGATATCCACTGCGCTTAAGAGGAGGGGTGGTCACACAGAAGCCACTGAGATAGGGCTTCGCGTGACCGATAATGGATTGGTTCTTCCTTGTGGTGCCAGTGCCAGATGGACGCCATAAACTATCAATTTGAAGTGTTCATGGGATGCGGTTCTTTTCCGCTTCCGATCACTCCGAACTCCTTCAGAGCAGCAAGGGTGTGAGTAGCCTTGCTGTTCAGTCTTATGAATGCATAGTTACGATATGAGGTATGGTCCCCTCAATAATGAGGTGGCGGATACCGTCCTTGATCCAAAAAAGTAATCTCCAAAAATGTAGAATTCTACACTTTTGGAGATTAGCAATTACTTATCCACTTGTCTTTTACACTCTTTAACATACTCCCGGATCAGTTCTTCGTTTTGCGAATCCTTTCTGTACATGGCAAAGATCGCCAGATCGGCATCCTTGAGTGGTACCGATTTCAGTCCGAAAGCAGTTTTTCTTTCCGCAGGAACAGGAATGCTCAGCATATACCCGTTTATATCTTTAAGAAGTTGAAGCCTTAGATCTCCGGCTTCCATGGCAATAGTGTTCCCGACATCGGCCCCTTGATTGGCCAGAAACTGTGGGAGGTAGTTCTCGATCACTGAAATAGACGCACTTGCTATGCCGGTATACTCACCCAATATTTTGTAATTGATCTTGTTCCCTCTGATGATGGGGTGATCCTTGTTACAGGTAATTTCCAGATGTGTTTGTCCGATATAGTCAGCTTCCAAATTTCTGACTTTCGCATTTCTGACAGCAGCTTCATATAAGGATTTGCTACACATGCCAATGGCTATATCGCTGTGTCCGTTTTTTACCATACGGATGGCATCCTCGGATTTTGTGATGATCTGATAACTAAGCTGTATAGAGTATTTATCGGAATGATATTTTTTACATAATTCTGCAAAGGCACGTTTGGATGCATCGTATTTTATGGATAGGATATGAAAAGCGTAGTGCTTAATAGGTTTACTGATCTGAGAAATTCCCTGAAGCGAGTGTTCTATAGAACGGGCATACTCAATGAATTCTTTCCCTTCATCTGTGAGAATGATAACACCACCGGTTCGGTCAAATAATTTATACCCCAGTTCGGATTCCAGTACCTTTAACATACTGCTGGCATTGGGCTGAGATATGAACATGGTCTCAGCTGCTTTAGATATGGATTTTTCGCGGGCAATATTTAATGCAAGAATGATCTGCTCAGTTCTCATCTTATCCTCCGTTTTAGTAAATGTATCTTAATGAGGATAGCATATAAAAAAAATTTATGCAATTATGCGAATTCTTTATTTGATATCTAAATAATTTATGGCCATAATAGTATTGATATATCGAATACCACATTTGATATGTCCCTTTTTGTGTTGGGCCCGCTTCCGTGGGCCCTTATATTATTGCTTATTTGACCAGGTCTTTGCGTTTGACCAGACCTTTTCACCATCAACGATCTTATAGCTTCTAAGGATCACTTTTTCAAGGTAGTAATCAGTACCGATGGAATAGGTGACGCAGAGATCCGAAGAAGTCACGGTTTCTCCCTTGTATTCTTTTGTTTCTAAAGTCTCTTTATTCTTGATGTTATCGGTGTAACTGATCACATAGCTTTCGCCCTGTTTTACAACATCACATTCTACAAGATTTTCGTATTCATCGCCGTTCCAAGCCAATAAAACCCGGTAGCCATCTGCACCGGCAGCCTCACTCCAGTCAACTTTCACAGATTCACTGGAATCTTTTTCAACGTTGAACTTTTTTGGCGCATTTACAAGATCTGTTTCTTTGCCGGTTTTTACGTCAAAGCTGTTTATAACATTCAGTTCTTCGTAATAATCTCCGTAGTTATACTCAACATTTACTACGTCCCCGGATACTTTCAGGTCCATAACAAGACAAAAGGCATTGCCCATTCCCTTAACCTTAGACTTCCAATTCAGTTTTCCGTTTTTGGCGATGGAATACAGAATGTTGCCAAAGTGGTTTATGGCGTAGGTATTGCCGATGTCGTCCACAGCCATATGGATAGGCATAAGTCCGTCTTTAGTGAATTTCTTTTTTGCGAGAACATTGCCATCGCTTTTACGAAGACGAACAAAACGATCAAAGTCAATCACATAGACATTATTCCCTTTTGTAATAAAGTCCGAGCTTGTTCCGGCAGACATGTCCTGCTTCGAGGTTTTATATGTCCATACGGTCTTCCCTGAAGATGAAATTCCTTTGATCAAGGCGTACTGCTTATCACCGGTACTTTTGTACGAGATCTTGACTTTAATGGCTTTGGCGGCTTCGGTTTTGACGGCCGGAACCAAGGCGACTATGAGAAGTAGCAGTAGAAATGTACTAAGTGTATTTTTTATAAAACGTTTCATCATATTATTCCTGCCTATTTATTTTTGTGAATTCCTACATGAGTTGCGACATAAAGTATATTATAGAAAGCAGGCAAAAACAAATACAAGATGTTGGCGTTACCCTAAGCTTTCGCGTATTTTTAACTCAGTCGGAGAAATCCCCCACCTCTAAGCGTTAGCGTAGGTGGGGGTTATGACAAACTATACTCAGTCGGGGTACAAGCTCCGACTGAGTTAAGCGCTCCGCGAGGATGCGCACGGATTCGGACAGGAATTTGTCTGCTGAAGCAGACCCGAATCCGGCGCGCAAGACTCGCGAGCGAGTCTTGACTTTATATTGCGTTTCATGAACAGGGATGTCATAATAGGCAATATAGCACCTATTTGTAGTTGACTTAAACAAGGGGGAAATGAATATGAGAAAGATGGTAAAACGTGTTGGAACATGGGCTTTATCAGCTGCACTAGCCTTGTCTGTAATCGGACTTGTTGGGCCACTACAAACCGAGGCGGCATCCAAACCAAAGCTTTCCAAATCGACGGTGACTTTTGCTTCGCCGACAGCCAAGGCTCAAACGATCACTATCAAAAACCTTAAGACATCCAACGTTAAAAGCATAACGATAAATAATGACTGGAAAGAATGGATGACCATCAAGAAAAAGGGGAAGAATAAACTGGTCATCACTCCGAAGAGGTCGTCCGGGGATATTACTTACGGTGTAAGTATCAGCATCCAGTACAAGAAACCGGTAAATGGATATTATTCCGATTACCTGAGTTTCAAAAAGATCAAGATCAAGGGAAGTTCCAAGATTGCCATCAAGACCGCGGCCGATCTTTGCAATATCCGTGGCAGCAGCTACGAGTATCACAGATGGCAGTATTATCTTGCCAATGATATTGATATGACCGGCAAGGGTGTGGCTAAGAATCCAGGTCAGTATGGCAGTGACGTCTTTACAGGCATCTATCTGGATGGTAAGGGATATAGTATCAAATCGGACACACCTATTTTCCATAATATCGGCGGTGTAGTAAAGAATGTTGTTTTCGATGTAAATATGAACTGCACCGTTTCGAAAAATGATGCAGCCACCAAGATCTGGTCGGAATATGCTTATAACCAGACGTATGGCGGACTTGCGCCGATCATTTATAATTCAGGAACACTAGAGAACTGCAAGGCAACGGGAAGTATCACGGTTAATCTTGACAAGGAGGTTAACTACAAGTTATCAGACGGAACTCCTAATCATATGACCGATCACAATATTGCGGGCCTTGTAGAGATGAATGAGGGCCATAATGGTGTGATCAAGAATTGTGTCAGTGATGTAAAAATCACTGTAAGGGAGTCAAACAATGCAGGCAATTGGATCTGTGTCGGTGGACTTGTGGCTGAGAACTATGGCTATTCAGGTAATAATGGAAAGATAATCGAGAGCCAGTTTTCCGGTAACATCCAGATAAAGGACAGTACTTCATTTGTTTATGCTGGAGGTATTTACTCATGGGGCAATGGCGAGGTAAGAGATTGCCTGAATACGGGTACGGTTATTGCCCCCGGCTCCAGCTTAGGCGGAGGAGCGGGAATAGGCGGTCAGAGCGGTTCCATAGTCGAGCGAGTCCTTACCACCGGTAATGTAGATGTTGGGTTGCATGGGTTTACCGTGGGCGAAAACAGTGCGGCTAACGGAATGCTTCCGGAGTACAAAAATGCATATTATCTGACATCAAAGTCTAATGGATTCAACTGGATAGGTAATCCGGTAGAGGTTCCCGGAACAAAGGGCATCAGTGATGCTGAGCTTACTGATCAGAGTACTTTTGCAGGATTTGATTTTGATAAGGTATGGGTGATGGGGGCTAATGGACCGGAACTCAGAAATTTGCCGAAATTTTAGATAAAAAAGGGCAGGACCTTGAGTCCTGCCTTATTTTACCAAGTCTTAGCGTTTGACCAGACCTTTTCACCATTGATGTTCTTGTAACTTCGAAGGATCAATTTTACAACATTGTCATTCGTCCCAGATTTTGCGACATTCGTCCCAACCCTATTGACATGTAATATTATATGTATAAAATATCTAGGATGTAACTTACAAATTTATTTTTAAAGAGGAGAAAAACAATGAAAAAGAAAATTCTGGCAATGATGATGGTTTGCGCAATGTCACTTTGCGTGTTTACCGCTTGCGGAGATGATGAGGGTTCATCAGCACCGGCTACAGAAGAATCCGCAGATGCAGATGAGGGCTCAGGAAACACCTCACTTTCTTCACTTACAGATTGCTATGCAGGAATGGCAGATGATGGCGTAACTTGCATGTTCCTTGGCTTCAATGATGATGCTGATTTTGGATGTGTAGCTGTTTATGATAAGGACTCCGGCGAGAGTGGATCATGGGTTGGAGCAGTCCAGATGGATGAAGCCGGAACTATTGGCATTTCCGATGAAAGCAATGGAACACAGCTTGGCTTTTCGGTTGAGGCTACTGAGGGTGGATACAAACTTGACATGGGCGATCTTGGCATAGCTTATGTTTCTTCAATAGATTCTGATACCTTTGTTGAGTGCATCGAAGCCATCGACGCCGGCTCAGAGCCCCAGTTTTAACTCAGTCGGAGAAATCCCCCACCTCTAAGCGTTAGCGTAGGTGGGGGTTATGACAAACTATACTCAGTCGGGGTACAAGCTCCGACTGAGTTAAACGCTCCGCGAGGATGCGCACGGATTCGGACAGGAATTTG
>JAEEGL011140453.1_pt1 | contig 33068 bp, 31 predicted proteins | sample 9134231 | NCBI WGS metagenome assembly JAEEGL01 (sample SAMN16246548, study PRJNA631951) | gut metagenome | biome: gut microbiome; feature: rumen; material: fiber-attached | host: Bos | place: Iran: Karaj | collected 2018-10 | reverse complement strand
TATTATTATGATACAGATTATACGGATAAGCACTGCAATCCATGGAAAATCGAAGCTCGCGGAAAGGTATTCAAGGCTCCGGACCATGTTCTGCTCACTCCTTTTGGCCTCGGTTATAAGTCCAGGATCTATTCTCCTAACCGCGTTAAGTATCCACTTAAGCGTGTGGATTGGGATCCTGAGGGAGAACGAAACCCTCAGAACCGGGGTAAGTCAAAGTATATTCGAATATCCTGGGACGAAGCAGCCCAGATTGTTGCAAATGAACTGAAACGCATAAAAGCAGCCTACGGGTCGGAAGCAGTCCTGTGTCAAGCAGATATGCACGGTGAAGGCAAGAACGTAGCTCCTGCGCATGGATGTCCCAACCGGTTGCTTTCACTAATGGGCGGATATACCCTGCAGATGCGGAATCCCGACTCATGGGAAGGCTGGCATTGGGGCGCGAAATATGTTTGGGGTTGTGAACCAGTCGGCCAGATGGCTCCGCAGGCAAATCTATACCCGGATATCGCCAAAAACAGCGATTCCCTTTTGTTCTGGGGCTGTGACCCGGAGACCACACCATATGGATTTGGCATGTGCATGCCTGGACGTCTCTGCTACTGGCTTTCGGAGATTGGTCTCAAAAGCATTTATATCTGTCCGGATCTTAACTACGGGGCAGCAGTCCATGCGGATAAATGGATCCCTATTCTTCCAAATACTGATGCCGCACTCCAACTTGCTATAGCTTATACTTGGATTACGGAAAACACATATGATAAAGACTATATCGCTACACATGCTTATGGATTCGACAAGTTTGAGGACTATGTGCTTGGCCGAGAAGACGGCATCCCCAAAACGCCAGAGTGGGCGAGCGAGAAATGCGGTATCAAGGAGTGGACAATCAAGGCGCTGGCAAGGGACTGGGCAAAAAAGACAGTCTCCATCGTTCACGGCAACGGAGGCGGTATGATCCGTGGGCCATACTCCTCTGAGCCAGCTCGGCTGGAAGTTATGCTGCTGGGAATGCAGGGTCTTGGAAAGCCTGGAGTCCATCAGGCTAAAATGCTGGAATGGAATCTGTGGAACCGTGATTATCCTGTGCCTTATCAAGGCCAATGGGTGCCAAAAATCACGCAAATTGCAGACCCCCTCAGACCTGTTGACGGAGACGTTGACCCAAAGGTAAACATGGACCGATATGTCCTCAATGATGCTCAGAAGAAACGTGCCCCGGAACTGATCAAGCTTTTTACGCAGTTTCCTGCTCCCAAACAGTTTATTCCCCGGCCTCTGATCCACCGTGCAATTCTTGAGGGTCACGCAGACTGGTACGGTCTGCAGGTGTTCTCGTCATCCCAGCAGCCGGATAAAAACAACTTCCGCCAGCCCACTCAGCAATACCAGTTTCAGCACATGAAGTATCCACGGGATGGACTGAGCCGTGTTCACATGATCTGGACTGATGCTCCATGTCAGATTACGTGTTGGAATGATGGGAACCTTACAGCAAAAGCGTATCAGGATCCCTCTATTGAGTGTATTGTTGCCCAACATCCCTGGTTGGAAAATGACTGCTACTATGCAGATATCATCTTCCCGGTGATCACAAAGCATGAAATGAACGACATCGGCAATGACATGTCTTCCGGAGGTTTTACGTCTATTTACCTGGAAGATCAGTGCATCCCTCCGATAGGGGAGAGCCTGTCTGATTTTGACGTGTGCGCCAAGGTGGCGGAAAAGCTCGGACCGGATTATTATGACGCATATACCGACAATATGGACGAAAAGACACGTGTTCGTTTCTTCTACAAGGCTACAGGTTGCGAGGAGTACATGACGTGGGAGGAGTTTCAGAAAAAGCGAATCTATGTGGTTCCCTGCAAAACACAGGAAGAACTGGACAAAATACCAGCAGGTCTCTACCAGTTCTATTCAGATCCCGAGAATAATCCGCTAACAACACCTACCGGGAAGCTGGAGTACTATTCCACTCTGCTTGCTGAGCATACTCCTGATGACCCTGAGCGCCCTCCAGTTCCGCATTGGATAGAGAAGAGCGAGAGTCATGATGAACGTCAAAGCTCAGAAAGGGCAAAAAAGTACCCATTGCTGTGTGTCTCAAACCACGGCAGATGGAGAATGCATTCTCAGTGTGATGATATCGTATGGAACCGTGAAGTGGAGACCATGAAGATACGAGGCGGCGACGGCTACCAGTACGAACCGGTCTGGCTCCATACAACAGAAGCAGAAAAACGTGGGATCAAGCATGGAGATATTGTGAAAGTGTTTAACGAAAAAGGAATCGTGCTTTGCGGTGCCTATGTGACCGAACGGCTGATGCCCGGCGTCTGCTATGTAGACCACGGTTCCCGGTTGGATCCTATCATTCCAGGCTGGCTTGACCGCGGCGGTGCTATCAATACCATTACGCCCACTTCCACTACATCCAAGAAAGCTACCGGAATGGCCGTTGCCAGTTTTCTGGCTCAGGTGGAAAAGGTATCAGATGAGGAAATGGCCAATTGGAAGCGGGATTATCCCGAAGCATTTGACCGGCATATTAACCCGGATGCCGGCGTTTGTCTGGCCGGCTGGCTTATTGATGATAAGGAGGCAATCTGAATGGCGAAAGCTTTTGTGATCGATGTTGCAAAATGCTCCGGTTGCTACAACTGCCAGCTTGCATGTAAGGACGAGCATGCGGAGAACGACTGGACGCCTTATGCAAAGCCACAACCTCTGACCGGTCAGTTCTGGTGCAGGGTAACAGATCACACACAAGGAACAATTCCCAAGGTGCGAATTCATTATATTGCCCATCTTTGCAACCACTGCAGGAACGCCGCGTGTATAAATGCAGCTAAGAACGGCGCAGTATACCGCAGAGATGACGGCATTGTTATTATCGATCCGGAGAAGGCAGTTGGGCAGAAGCAGATTGTTGATTCTTGCCCATATGGTGCTGTATATTGGAACGAAGCGCTGAGTCTGCCGCAAAAGTGCACAGGCTGTGCACATCTTCTTGATCACGGACATAAGCTTCCGCGGTGCGTAGATGCCTGTCCCACAGGAGCACTGATGTTCGGGGAGGAAGATGATCTGGCAGATTACATTGAAGGTGCCACTGTACTGCAACCTGAATCCGGGTCTTTCCCGCGTGTTTATTATCGAAACATTCCAGGGCAATTCATTGCGGGAACAGTGTATGATCCAAAGGAAAAAGAGGTCATTATCGGTGCCAGATGCCTTCTGAATTCAGGTGGAAAACGTTGGGAAGTCTATACCGATGAATACGGCGATTTCTGGTTCAACGATTTGCCAGTCGGCCTATATGATCTTTCTATTCAAGTACCAGGTTATGAAATCAAACTTTTCGAAAACCTTCGCACAAGAGAGTGTGTGAATCTTGGTGATATTCCTTTGGAACGAAAAGAAGAATGAGGTAGATCCTGTTGAATCGATATATAAAATACATCCTTGGGCTCGCCACAATGGCTTTTGGTGTAGTCCTTATGAAAAAGGCCACACTTGGTATAACTCCGATTACTTCTCTTCCGCTAGCGCTGAACGAAGTGCTTCCGGTACTTTCTCTTGGCAACTGGACAATCCTGTTCCACATTCTTTGTATTGTTGCGATTATAGTGATAACCAGGAAAGTTGCCTTAAAGACGCTCCTAATGTTTCCTGTAGGTATTTGTTTCGGATACTTTATTGACTTTCTTCTATGGCTTTGGCAGTTTGAGACCGACCTGCTATGGCTGCGGATAATCCTCCTGATTATAGGTATTCCGGTTTCTGGGCTTGGCGTTGCACTGATCAATGATGCTGACCTAATGCTGCCCTCCCCAGATGGCCTGATACGCACTATTTCATCCGTATACCATAAGCGGTACCCCATTGTTAAAATCATTGGTGACTGTACATGGGTTACTTGTGCGGTAATTATTGAGCTTAGTGTGCTGCATCGTCTGCAGGCAGTACATGTAGGCACGATCGCATCAGCATTGCTTGTTGGAAGGACCATCAAGCTCTGGAACCAAGTTCTCTTTTCTGGAGACCGATCGATTGGAACAGCATCGAAAACCGGAAACACAGAATAATTGCGCTGTTACAGCTGATAGGGTGTGACAGTTTCTGTAACCCCTTGAAAACACAAGTCTTTCAAGGAGGGGGTTGTTTTGAGACTATCTCCGGTTACAAATTATCGCAGCATTTCCTGTTGACTTTGGTACTGTTCCAAGGTGTACATTATAAGTGTTTTATTGCGCGTTTCTATAGAAAGGCCGGTGAATTATCCGTGGCGGAAGAGCAGAAACCTCGCAGTTCCAAGGAACGCCGGGAACGTAACAATCATGCCAACGATATCCAGCTGTCTCCCATGGAAAAGGATGGCGTTAAATTCCTGGAGATTCTGAATAAAGGTGAGATGGGAGCCGTTGTTTCCGGTATGGAAATCATGTATGTTTTCCTGTTCAATAAGGCTTATCAGTGTTTCATTCACAAAATGGATGCTGAAGAGGGCAGACGAAAAACCTGGCCTATTAATGAGCGTAATACAGCAATGATGAAGAACCTTCCTGCTGCAGCAGATCATATGTTCGAGATTGTTCCGAAGCCTGATATGCATCCCATGGGCGTTATGGTGGCTGCAGAAAAGGGGATTATTTCATATTTGGATATAACCGGTCAGCTTCCTGCTGAGGACATGGATTTTATGTCCTGGCAGGAACCGACTGAGAATCAATCATAAGGGGGGCTGCAGATTGAAAACCTACAAGTTCGTATGTCGAAGCACTCGTGACGGGTTCAAGGAGTGGGCAAGCGTCTGTGAGAACGGCGATGAGATCCGGCGGATCGATCGCGATGTTCACATGGAAACCGTGCGTCAATTTCGTGAACGCGTAGGTGCACAGCTGGAGGCTGAAGGTTTCCAGTTGGAAGATCATCAATACACATTGTAAGAGGGAGGGGAATGCATGAAGTACATTTCTGTGCTGATTCAGCACCATGCCGGACCCACCGGCGATGTGCTGATCTGTAAAACCGCTGATGGAACGTGGGAATTCCCCCACGATCGTATCCGCACCATGGAATCCGGGGAAGAAGCCGCTGAGCGTCTTATCTGGGAGCAGCTCGGAATTAAGGCCGTGGCAGGGAAGATGATCATGGTCGGACACAAAAGACCACAGGATGGCGTGACCGAGCATATCGCCTGTGGTAACATTACACATAATACAAACACCAAATGCGACTATCACTGCTATTATGAGGCAATCAATAAATGGCAGTCAGAGCCTAAGCCCGGAACCTATACAGAGTTTAAATGGGTCCATCCCTCTGAGCTTGGACAGTATGCCTTTGCCGGCGACGATTTGAATTTCATGGCAAAATATGATCCATGGGTCAATGGCCGTGAGATTCCGGATGTTCGCATGAACTGAGGAGGTGCCTTATGAAAAAGTATTTCTTTGAGGCAGCCCGGAAACAGTGGGAAAAGCCAACAGAGCCCAAATACGTTTTCTGCGCCACGGCTAAAACCTGGGCTATTGCAGAAACAGAAGAAGAAGCGCGGGCTATCGCCCTTCAGAAGCTCTGCCAAAAATATCACGCAACCGGCCTGCTTGTGGATGATACCCATTTGAAGCTGACTAAGGCCGTTGACCTTGCAGAAGACTGGAACTACGGCTACGGCGACGGTCGGGGCACCGGCAGCGCAGCGGATAAAGCTACACTGATCCGCGATAACACGAAGTAAGGAGGGAATACTGTGGATTTGGTTAAAAAATACATTCTGCGTCTTCCCGATGGCGTTGTGACCATGGAGAAAGAGGAGCTTGTTGCCAAAATCAAGGATATCCTAAAGGACCATCCCAGCGAGTACATGAACGCATACCGTGTTTGGTACGAGGGCTTTGAAGGCTGCGGCATGCCCGATGCTTATGTCTATGACGTTATCGTAGAGACTTTCCGCGCCCTTACAAGCGACTGGAAGGATATCGGTCCCCGCCGTTGGGAAAAGTATGGTGTAATCAATCCGAGTTTCCTGAACCTGCATTATGCAGAAGCGAGGAAAACTGATCCTAGCGGCAACGATATGCTGCAGCACCGTTTTCATCTTGGTGCCCATTACCAGGGACCCGACGGAAAGATCTTCTGGATTCCGGTAATGGAAGACTTCAACATGCGCGCCTTTGAACGCAAAGACGGAAAGTATGTGGGTACCATGGTGGAAATTGACTCCCGCAGTGACTATGCAAAGTCGCTGGTCGAAGTGACAGTATAAGGAGGGAGCGCAGATATGAGTTTTGAAAAAGTTATGATGTCAGACAGCAAAAAAGAGAAAATCAGCCACAGCGTATGCGTAGGCGGTCCTATGACGCTGCACACCATTGATGGTGTAATCCGCCGTGTCCGTCCCATAGTCTTCACTGATGACGATCCCGCTGGTTGGGTTATCAAGGCCCGCGGTAAGGAGTATACCCCGCAGCGCAAGTTCACTATGAGCCTGCTGGGATACTGTGAGAAGGACCGCACCTATGCCTATGACCGCTTGAAATATCCAATGATCCGTGAGGATTTTGTAGAAACTCCTGACGGCAAAAACCGCAACACGGAAAACCGCGGCAAATCCGGCTACCGTCGCGCCTCCTGGGACGAGGCTCTGAGTCTGGTTGCACGTGAGATCAAACGTCTGCAAAAGACTTATGGCAAGGAGACAATCACTGCCTGTACTTCTTCCCACCATTCCTGGGGCCTTGTAGGTTACAAGATCTCTCTGTTTAAACGTTTCTTCTCCATGATGGGTTACACCCGTGTTGCTGACAACCCGGATTCCTGGGAAGGCTTCCACTGGGGCACCCCACACTCCTATGGCTATTATTGGCGCCTTGGCGGCCCGGAGCCCTATGATATGCTTGAGATGGCCATGCAAAATGCTGAAACAATCATTTGCTGGTCCTCTGACCCCGACACTTCACGTGGCGGCTATTCCGCTCAGGAAAGCGCCCTGTGGCGTTGGTGGATGAAGGAAATGGGCATAGAGTTTGTCTATGTTGACCCCTTCAACAACTATACCTCTGTCAAGCACGCCACCAAGTGGCTGGGCCCCCGGATGGGCACCGACGCTGCACTTCTTGAAGCGATCGCCTATGTCTGGATTACAGAGGATACATTCGACCATGAATATGTTCGTCAGCACGGTCACCGGTTTGAGGAGTTCAAGAACCATATCCTTGGTCTCGGCCCTGACGGCACCCCCAAGACCCCCAAGTGGGCGGAAGAGTTGACTCTGATTCCGGCTATGGACATCAAGGCTCTGGCCCGCCGCTGGGCTCAGACTCCCACCACTGTTGGCTCCGGTATGCGCGGCGGTTTCGGCGGCGCCTGCCGTTCCTCCAATGGTACGGAGTATGCTCGTCTGCTGACATTGCTCAGCTGCATGCAGGGCATGGGCAAGCCCGGCCGCGCCTTCTGGGGTCCCGGCTGCGGTGCTCCCATGAACTACAACTTCTGGTTCGGCGGATATTCCGATCCTCTTGCATCCATCGCCGGCTATCCTGTCTGCGACGACGTGCCTGTCAACTCTGTGGAGCAGGTGCTCTATCGGCCTAACCTGCCTGACGCGATCCTGGACGGCCACTATGAGTGGTATGGTGAGGGCTTCTGCGGCGGCGGTGTGGATCTGGAGTTTACCCGCCACGTGTATCCTGCCCCTGGATGCAATAAAGTCCATTGCTTCTGGCGTTACGGCGGCTCCTTCTTCGGCACCATGCTGGATACCAATAAATGGGCCAAGATGTACAAGAGCCCTGAGTTGGAGTTCGTCATCAATCAGGATATTTACTTCACGCCTGAGACCCGTCACGCGGACGTGATTCTGCCCGCCTGCACCAACATCGAGCGTGTAGATATCGGTGAAGTCGGTTCCTCCGGTCTGGGTGGCTACTGTTCACACTCCGAGTCCGGTAACTCCTGGCAGGTTATCGTTTATCAGGACAAGGCTATTGAGCCTCTCTGGGACAGCCGCTCTGACTTCTGGATCTTCTCACAGGTTGCAGCCCGTCTTGGCTGGGGAGAGGAGTTTACCGAGGGTCGTACTGAGGAAGAATGGGCTAAACGGTTCTGGCAGTTCTCCGACCTTCCCAAGCAGATTTCCTGGGAGGATTTCAAGAAGAAGGGTTACTATGTGATCCCTGTTTCCATGAAAGAAGAGGACAAGGATCCCAAGACCGGCCTGTATGAGAACTGGCTCCGTTATCCCGGCTTCCAGTGGTTTGCTGAGAACCGCGCCTGTGACACCATGAACCACAAGGTGTTCCAGGAAGAGGGCCTGCTGGGTACCTTCTCCGGCAAGTTCGAGTTCGTTTCTGAATCTCTGACCTACTGGGCACCTGATGACGAAGCCCGTAGGCCAATTCCGCAGTACCAGGATTCCTGGGAAGGCCATAAATCCCTGTCTGCAGACAAGTTCCCCTATGGTCTGATCTCCCCGCATCCACGTTTCGACTATCATACCCATTACAATCAGCACGCCAAATGGCTCTGGGAGGTTCCGAAGAACCGTGTACTGATTAATGGCAACCCCTATCTGGTATGCCATATCAACACCGAGACTGCTGAGCAGAAGGGAATCAAGGACGGCGACGTAGTCCGGCTGTTCAATGACCGTGGCTCCTGCCTGTGTGTTGCCCGTGTCACCAACCGGCTTTATCCCCAGACGATTCATGCCTATACCTCTTCCGGTATCTATAACCCCATTGAGTATGGCAAGTATAAGTCCTGGGATAAGGGCGGAAGCATCAACGTGTTAACTCCCGGCCGTCTGATTGGCGACTATGTGCCCGCTATGTCTCCCTACAGCTGCAACATCGACGTGGAGAAGGTAGATCCCGATCCCAACTACGGTCAGGGCTGGGAGTACATTCTCGACGCGGTGGACAAGCAGCAGCTTGAAACCGAGCGTCCCATCCGCACTTCCGCTGAGGCTGATCTGCTTTTCGGCGAGAAGGAAGCGCAGTATAAGAAGGAGGCCATCTGATCATGCTGAAAAAACCCATGAAAAAGCCCGGTATTGCCATCAACTCCGCCCGGTGTATGGCCTGTTATGCCTGCTTTATGGCCTGCAAAGATGAGCACTGTGGTTGGGATACTGCTCTGTCCAAGTCTCAGCCTGAGATGGGACAGTACTGGATGAACATCAAAGAGTGGGAGCGCGGTGACAACCCCCGGCGGGTCAAGACCGCTACGGTTCCTACGCCCTGCAGCCACTGTGACAATCCCGCATGCATGGCCGTGGCCAAGGACGGCGCTGTCTATAAGCGTGACGACGGCATCGTGATCATCGATCCGGAGAAGGCCGTAGGTCAGAAGCAGATCGTCGATGCTTGCCCCGTAGGCGCTGTGTACTGGAACGAAGCGCTGCAGCTTCCTCAGAAATGTACCATGTGCGCGGAACTGCTGGACGATCCGGATTATCCCGGCTTTGAGCCTCGCTGCGTGGAGGCTTGCCCCAACCAGGCGCTGGTATTCGGCGATCTGGCGGATCCGGATAGCAACATCTCCAAGCTTATCGCGGCCAACAAGGTCACGCAGCTGGATTGCCTCGGCGATATGGAATCCAATGTTGTCCATCTGAACATTCCTCAGAAGTTCCTTGCCGGTACGGTTGCCTATCCCAAGGAGCTGGAAGAGGTCTGCATCGGCGCTAAGGTCAAGGTTACCGGTGAGGACGGCACGGTCTATGAGACCGTCACCAACTGGGCCGGCGATTGGGAGATTGAGGACCTTCCCAAAGGCAAGAGCTGGAAGGTGGAAATCACCTTTGATGGCTTCAAGCCTGTCGTCTATGAGAACGAGCGTACCGACGTGGATCATTATGTGGGCATCACCTATCTTGAACCCGCAATCTAACCCGTAAACACATGCCAGCCCGGATCAATCCGGGCTGGCTCAAACCGGGGATTCGTAAACCCCCATGACTGCCATTGCTTTACCTGCGGCCATGAGGATCTATGAATCTCACAGAAAGAAAGGACAGAACTCCAATGGAACTTCGTAATGTTGTTATCGTAGACGGCTGCCGTACTGCTGTCGGCAAATTCGGTGGTTCTCTTCGGCCCCTGAGCGCCTACGATCTTGCCTGTGCCGTCATGAAGGGAACCCTGGACCGCACCGGCATTGACCCCGCTGAAATCGACGAGGTCATCATGGGCCAGTGCCGCCAGACTTCTGACGAGCCCAACATCGCCCGCGTCGCCGCTCTGAAGGTCGGCATCCCTGCTTCCGCATCTGCCCACACCGTTATGCGTCAGTGTGCTTCTGCTATGACTGCTGTGCACAATGGCGCCATGCAGATCATGACCGGTCTGTCTGACGTGGTTCTGGCCGGCGGCACAGAAAGCATGTCCAATGCTGTTTTCTATATCCGTGGCGCCCGCTGGGGCGTAGGCACCGGAAACACTGAGCTTGTTGACGCTGTCACCGAAGGACAGTTCAAATCTCAGCCCGAAGAAATGTTTGGCCGCTACAACATGGGCGCCACCGCCGAAAAGATTGCTGAAACCCTCGGCATCACCCGTGAGGAGCAGGACGCTTTCTCCTTACGCTCTCAGGAACTGGCCATTAAGGCCATCGACGAGGGTAAGTTCAAGGATGAGATTATCCCCGTTACTGTTCCTCAGGGACGTAAAAAACCCCCGATCGTCTTTGACACCGACGAATTTGTCAAGCGGGACACCTCCCTTGAGAAGATGGCGAAGCTGAAGCCCTGCTTCAATATCACAACTGACGAGGACGGGAAGATCTTCAACAGCTCCGAGCTGACAGGTACTGTCACCGCCGCTTCCTCTTCCGGCCGCAATGACGGCGCGTCCTGCGTCCTGCTGATGACCGAAGAGAAGGCTAAGGAACTGGGACTGAAGCCCATCTGCCGGATCATCGGCATGGGTACTGCCGGCGCGGATCCCCGGACCATGGGACTTGGCCCTGTCTATGCCGTTCCCAAGGCCCTGAAGAACGCCGGCCTCACCATAGATGATATTCAGCTGATTGAGCTCAATGAAGCTTTCGCCGCACAGGCGCTGGGCTGCATCAAGGAACTGCACTGGGAAGACAAGATGGATATCATCAACGTTAATGGCGGAGCTATCGCCATGGGTCACCCCGTGGGCTCCTCCGGCTGTCGGATTCTTGTTACTCTGATGTACGAGATGAAACGCCGTGGCCTGAAGTACGGTCTTGCTACCCTCTGCATCGCAGGCGGCATGGGCCAGGCCACAGTCATTGAGATGTGCGATTAATTATGTATTGAAATTGAAAGGATCTGATTCCAATGGCAAAGTCCAACAAATGTATCATTCAGGTCTGCGTCTGCGGCGCAGGCACCAAGAAGGCTCAGGCTCCTACTGTTCCTTATACCGCTGACGAGATCGCGGAGCAGATCGTCGCCTGCGCAAAGCTGGGCGCTTCCATCGCCCACATTCATGTCCGCGAGGACAAGGTTGTTGACGGCGAGATGCAGATTGGCTACAAGTCCATGAGTCTCCAGAAGTTCACTGAAGCTGTGGAGAAGACCCGTGAGCTGTGCAAGAAGGAAGGCGTTGACATCATCATCAACCTGACTACTTCCGGCGGCGAGTATGAGGATTACAAGCGTCTGCAGCACCTTTCCGCACTGGAGCCCGAGATGTGCTCGTTCGATCCCAACACCCTGAACTGGGCCAACAGCTACATCTTTGAAAACAGCCCCCGTATGCTCAATAAGCTGGCAAAAGAAGTGGTGCGCTGCGATATCAAGCCCGAGTTTGAGATCTTTGATACCGGTCACATTGACTCCGCACTGTACTATGTAAAGAAGCATGGCATCCCCGGTGCCCCCCATCTTCAGTTCATTATGAACGTGGGCGGCTCTATGCCCGGTACTGCCGGCAACCTTGCCTTTATGGTGAGCAAGCTGCCTGAAAACTGCACATGGTCCGTTTCTGGTATCGGCCGTGCGCACATGCCTATGATGCTGGCCGGTCTGGCACTGGGCTGCGATGGTCTGCGCGTTGGCCTGGAAGACAATATCATGTACGGCAAGGATGAGAACGGCAACAAGATCATTGCCACCAATGAGATGCTCGTTGCTCGTGCCGTTGAGCTTGCCAAGCTCGCCGGCCGTGAAATCGCCACTGCCGATGATGCCCGTAAGATCCTTGGCATCACCCGGAACTGCCTCCGCGACGAGACCACAAAGCCCACCACTTACGTGGACGAATAATCCGGCGCGATAACTGAATCCTGATCTCCGAGCCCCGGCGGCTAAAGCGATTTGCCATGCCGCCGGGGCCTTGGCGGGAAACCGCCACACGGGCCGGAGGGGAAACCCAACGACCTTCCGCTTTTGAAAAGGAGAGCCAAACACATTTGGGTTTGCTTTGCGAAAGCGGGGCAGGCTCTTTTTTTATGAAGAATCATGGAACTGCATGAACTTGCAAAACACACGATCAATGATTCAAAGGGAATCTCCACGATAATGATCACCTGCTCTGGGTACGGAGCCTGATATGCAGTATTTGTTGGCGCCGTCCGCACTTAAACACTGCATTGCCTGACCCTGTTGCAGAGAACGTTATCTTAATACCAACAGCCAGCATCCGGAACGGGAAGGCAGGCAGATGGTATGGGAATTCTTCACGTGGGCCGATATGACAACGAGCCGCGTGGAACAGATCGTTAATCCGGTAGGCCTTCATCACACCTACACGGATGTGAGCGGAATGGATCATCAGATCTTTTTGGAACCCGATTATTTTGCAACTGCCATCAAAAAGGGTATTTCTGGTAATTATGTATCAACATTTCCTCAATATTCTGCCGGATAGATTCCGGCAGGGATCTGTTGGAATCCCCGATTCAGTAGTATGAGGATTGAGGTGTTCGACTTGAAAATGAATATGGAGTATCAGGCCGCCCGGGATTATCTGCTTTCCTGTATCGACAGGCCGGAATCAACAGAAGCGGTATCGCTGCTTTACGCCGCCGGCCGTGTCTTGGCAGAGAACGTCTTTGCTGCCTGTGATGTCCCCCCCTTTGACCGCAGTCCTTATGACGGATATGCCTTTCGGGCGAAGGATACTGTCGGGGTCTCAAAGGGGCATCCTGCAGTCCTAAGGATCAAGGAGGAGGTTCCTGCGGGCAGTATGTGGACCACTGAGGTCACCGCAGGCACCGCCACGAAGATCCTAACCGGTGCGCCGGTTCCAACCGGCGCCACTGCGATCATTAAATATGAGGAGACGACGTTCACAGAGGAATCAGTGACCGTCTTCCGGGAATTCCACGATGGAGAAAACATAGTCCCTCGGGGAGAAGACGTTCAGACTGGTCAGCTGCTGGCGGAAAACGGGACAGAGATCAGCAGTGCGCTGTTGGGAACTCTGGCTGCCCAGCATATCACTGAGCCTAAGATCTATCCGGTACCTAAGGTGGGCATTATCACCACAGGCAGTGAACTGGCAGAGCCGGATGAAAAGCTGACTGGCGGGAAAATCGTCAACACAAACCGCTATACGTTCCTTGGCGCACTGCAGCGCGCAGGATGTCAGAGCATTACGCTCCCTGCTCCGGGAGATGACCCCGAGGAAATAGCATCTGCTATTCGGGAGGCGGCACAGCAGTGTGACCTGGTGATCACCACCGGCGGCGTATCTGTGGGAGACTATGACTTTACGCCTGCCGCCATGGAAAAGGCAGGAGCTGAAATTCTGATCCGTACTCTTTTCCTGAAACCAGGCGGTGCCTCCGCTTATGGGATTATGAACGGTAAACTCATCTGCGGACTCAGCGGGAATCCTGCTTCTGCACTAATCAATTTCTATGCGGTGGTGCTTCCGGTGCTGCGTAAACTTCGCGGACTGAAGCAGCCACTCTTGACGGAGATCCCGGTGGTCCTTGCGGAAGACTTCCGGAAAAAAAGCCCGAAAACCCGTCTTATTCGCGGTGTACTTGACCTGTCGGACGGAACTGCACGGATGCACGTATCAAAAGGGCAGGGGAATGGCGTTCTCCACAGTCTCATTGGCTGTGATCTGCTCGCGGAAATACCAGCCGGAAGTCCTGCCCTTTCTGCCGGAACAAAGCTTCAAGCGTATCTGATCCCATAAAGGAGGGTCTCTCTTGAAAAAGGTAAAAACAGTCGATGCCGTAGGCCTTACGTTGTGCCACGACATTACGGAAGTTCGTGATGGCTTTAAGGGAAGAGCTTTTCAGCGTGGTCATATCGTTACGGAAAAGGATGTATCCCGACTGCTGGATCTCGGTAAAAAGCATGTCTACATTTGGGACCCTCAGGCGGGAGAAATCCATGAAGAGGACGCTGCACTGCGTCTTGCAGCAATGGCACCGGTGGATGGAGCAGAGTATTCCGGTCCGGTCGAGGGTAAAATGACCCTCACGGCAACCAGGGACGGCATGTTCAGCGTCAATAAACCCCTTCTGAACGAGATCAACCAGATCGGTGAGGTCACGATTGCCACACTGCCGGATCATTATCCGGTAACAAAAGGGCAAAAACTCTGCGGACTTCGTATTGTCCCGCTTGTCTGCCAGGAAAATGAAGTAATAAAAGCAGAAGAAATAACCGCTTCTTCAACGCGTCCGCTGATGGAAGTGATCCCCTATAGGGAAGAGCTTCCTGTCGGAATTATCGTGACCGGCAGCGAAGTGTTCTCGGGACGCATCCGGGACAAATTCGAGCCTGTGATCCGAGCCAAAGTAGCGGCATTTCATGCCGATGTGCTGGGATGCATATTCTGTGATGACGATCTTTCCATGCTTACTTCAGCCATAGAAAAATGGAAAGAAAGAGGTGCAAAGCTGATTATAATGACCGGCGGGATGAGCGTTGATCCTGACGACCTGACGCCCACCGCGATCCGCAGTGTCGGCGCAGAAGTTGTCACCCAAGGAGTCCCTGCGCAGCCAGGGAATATGTTTACCGTTGCTTATCTTGACGATATTACGATCCTTGGAGTTCCTGGCGCCGCAATTCATGCAAAAACCACGATGCTGGATGTAGTGCTCCCACAGGCGTTTACAGGTGTTCGCTTTACCCGGGCCGATCTACGTTGCCTCGGCGCAGGAGGATTGTGCCAGAACTGTGAGTCCTGCAGATGGCCTAACTGCACGTTTGGAAGGTACTGAGCCATGAAAGATCGTTTCGGAAGAGAAATAACTTATCTGAGGATATCCATTACAGATCTGTGCAATTTGCGCTGTAAATACTGTATGCCTGAAGGGATATGCCAGAAGCGTCACGAGGACATTCTGTCCTTTGAGGAAATACAGGAAATCGTAACAGCGGCCGCATCTCTTGGTATTCGAAAGATACGCATCACAGGAGGAGAACCGCTTGTTCGCCGCGGTTGTGTGGAACTCTGCGGTATGATTTCATCGATCCCTGGAATCGATGAAGTGGATATGACCACCAACGGGATTCTGTTGGAAACGTATGCAAAAGAGCTTAAAAATGCCGGCGTTCGCCGGGTCAATATCTCGATGGATACCATGAATGCGGAGAAGTATCGGGACATCACCGGGGGAGGTTCTCTGGATGATGTATTATCCGGGATCCACGCTGCTTTTGACGTTGGATTGACCCCTGTGAAAGTGAATACAGTCCTGATCGGTGGGTTTAATGATGATGAGATTCGATCATTTGCAGATCTGACCCGAAGCATGCCGATTGAGCTTCGGTTTATCGAACTGATGCCAATGGGCGGCGTATTCGGAAAAGAAGCCTATCTTCCTGGACAGACTGTTTTGGACCGTCTGCCGGAGCTTCAGGCTATTCCTGAGCAACAAGGTGTTGCACGGCTCTACAGGTTCCCGGATGGAAAGGGTAGGATTGGTCTGATCTCACCCCTGAGCAGACATTTTTGCGGAACATGTAACCGGCTTCGTCTCACAAGCGAAGGTCATCTGAAACCCTGTCTGCACTCCAGACAGGAGATATCTGTCCGGGGCAAGCATGGCCGCGAGCTGGAGGCAGTACTCCGGGAGGCGATATACCAAAAGCCTCAGATGCATGGAGCCCTGGATGCCGAGCATCCCAGCGAAGCCGGACGAACCATGAATACGATAGGAGGCTGACCATGGCAATCGCAAATGATTTTACACATTTTGACGATCGGGGTAATGCCCGAATGGTTGATGTCGGGCATAAACCTGAGTCGGTTCGAACAGCGGTTGCCGCAGGCAGAGTGCTGGTCAACCGTACCACCTTTGATCTGATCCGTTCCGGAGGCGTTAAGAAAGGTGATGTTCTGACTGTGGCACAAGTAGCCGGGATCATGGGCGCAAAGAGAACACCTGATTTGATTCCCATGTGTCATCCCATTATGCTTTCCGGGATTGATCTTGAGCTTTGCATGAACGAGGAGATGCTTTCTGTAGATATCACGGCAACAGTGTCGTGCAAAGGCTCTACCGGAGTGGAAATGGAAGCTTTGACAGCGGTTTCTACGGCAGCCCTCACTGTATATGATATGTGCAAAGCGGTGCAGCGAGATATAGTGATTGATGACATCCGGCTGCTGAAAAAGTCCGGCGGGCAGTCTGGTGACTTTGTAAGGGAGGCTTTATAGATGGAATTTTCTGCAGCTGTTATCACAGTCAGCGATAAGGGGAGTCAGGGGCTCCGTGAGGACACGTCAGGCCCTGCGCTGGTCTCCATGCTGGTGAATAATGGGTATCAGGTTGTATATACCGTGCTGATTCCAGATGACATTGATCAAATCGAGAGGGAACTGATTTCATGTGCGGATGAAAAAGAGATCAATCTGGTTCTCACCACCGGCGGAACCGGGTTTTCTGATCGGGATGTAACGCCAGAAGCCACAGAACGCGTCATTGAAAAGAAGGTTCCTGGTATCCCAGAGGCTATGCGTACAGAAAGCATGCGCATTACTCCCATGGGGTGCCTGAGCCGGGAAACGGCGGGTATTCGCGGGAAAACCCTTATCATCAATCTCCCCGGGAGCAAGAAAGCCTCCACTGAGAACTTTTCAGCCGTGATTCAACCTGTTCGGCATGGTCTTGAGATCCTCTCGGGTACCAGCCGTGACTGTGCGGAAATACAGAACAGGGGGCATAATCGTGGCTAGGGTTTTAGCTGTTTGTATCAGCGATATCCGTGGCATTCAGAAGCACCCAGTGGAAAAAGCGGAACTGCGGGTGGGTCATGGAATCGCCGGGGATGCGCACGCCGGAGTTTGGCACAGACAGATCTCCATTTTAGGAATTGACAGCGTGAACAGGCTTCGTGACCGGGTTTCCGTCGAAATTAAGGCAGGAGACTTTGCGGAAAACATCCTTATTGAAGGAATTGAGATATATAAACTTCCTGTGGGTACGAAACTGCGTATAGGGACAGCTTTGGTTGAGATTACGCAGATTGGAAAAGAATGTCATGCAGACTGTGCCATTCGGCAGCAGGCCGGGGATTGTGTGATGCCCCGGGAAGGCGTTTTTGCGAAAGTCCTGGAGAACGGAGTTGTTAAGCCCGGCGATATTCTTCTTGTTGCATAGTTCGATGTGAAGATGATATAATAGCACAAACACCTCAAAGCAGGAGTGATTTGCATGACAAGATGGATCGCAAAGATCAATGAAAATGACGATTATTTCGGCGAGGAGATTTACATCGGTGTTGCAGGCGGAGAATATGGTTTTGAGATTATACTCAGTACCGAGGAGGATTCCGGTCTCCTGCCGGAAGACAGCGTAGACGGAGCCGTTGAATCCCTGTGTGACTACTTTGGAAGCTATGATACCTTTCAAATGCTGTCAGAGGAAGAGGCAGAATAGAAAATGATCTGCTTTTGCACATGCAAAAGCAGATCATTAAAAATCGACGAGAAAAGGCCGGCAGATTATCTGCCGGCCTTCTGTTATTTACTGATTCTTTCCGGCCATCTCCTGAAGCGCAGCCTTCCGTGAGAGGTTTACGCGGCCCTTTTCATCGATGTCGGTAACCTTGACCCAAGTCATGTCACCGACGTTGAGAACGTCCTCGACCTTTTCCACACGGCGGTTCTCTAGCTTGGAGATGTGGATCATGCCGTCCTTACCGGGAACAAGCTCCACAAAAGCACCAATGGGAATGATCCGTACGACCTTTCCATAGTAGAGCTTACCAACCTCGGGAACAAAGCAGATATTGTCGATTGCCGCCTTTGCAGCCTTGCAGGCATTTGCGTCCACAGCAGAGATAAAGATGGAGCCATCATCGTCAATGTCGATCTTGGCGCCGGTTTCAGCGGTGATTTTCTGAATGGTTTTGCCGCCGGTGCCGATGACTTCACGGATCTTGTCCACGGGAATCTTCATGGAAATCATCTTGGGAGCATATTCGCTGACCTCCTTGCGAGGCTCGGGGATGCAGGGCAGCATGATCTGCTCCAGGATCTCCAGCCGGGCTTTCCGGCAGATTTCCAAAGCATTCTCAATAATCTCCATAGTAAGGCCGTCGTTCTTCAGATCCATCTGAATGGCGGTGACACCCTCAGTGGTGCCGGCAACCTTAAAGTCCATTTCGCCATGGAAGTCCTCCACACCCTGGATGTCGATGAAGGTGCGGAAATTATCGCCCTCAGAGATGAGGCCGCAGGAGATACCGGCCACAGGCCGCTTGATGGGCACGCCTGCGTCCATCAGTGCCAGCGTTGTGCCGCAGATAGAGCCCTGAGAAGTGGAGCCGTTAGAAGAAAGCACATCAGAAACCACACGGATGGCATAAGGGAACTCCTCGACGGAGGGAAGAACGGGAGCGATGGCCTTTTCCACGAGAGCGCCATGACCGTACTCACGACGGGAGGTGGAGCGGCTGCCCCGGGCCTCGCCGGTGGAGAAGGCAGGCATGTTGTAGTGGTGCATCCAGCGCTTGCTCTCTTCAGGGAAGATGGTGTCCAGCTTCTGCATGGCGCTCAGAGAGGCCAGTGTGCAGATAGAGAGCACCTGGGTCTGTCCGCGGGTAAACAGGCCGGATCCGTGAACTCTCGGCAGAACGCCGACCTCGGCGGCCAGAGGACGAATCTCGTCAGTCTGGCGGCCGTCCACACGTTTGCCAGCCATGAGCCATTTTTTAACGACCTTTTTCTGCATCTTATACAGGCAGACTTCAATGTGCTGATCATAGTCTTCGTACTTATCCGCAAACTTTTCAGCAAAATCGAGGCGGATAGCTGCAAGGCGCTCTTCACGGATGTTCTTATCATCAGTGTCCAGTGCATACTCAATCTGGTCCAGACCATATTCCATCAGGTCATCCAGCATTTCATGATTCACAGCTGCTTTTTCAAAAGTAAACTTAGGCTTGCCGATTTCCTTTACAATGTCGTTAATAAAGGCAACAATCTTCTGATTGGTCTCGTGAGCCAGCTTGATGCCGCCAAGCAGAATATTCTCAGGAATCTCATTAGCCTCTGTTTCGATCATGACCACTTTTTCTGCGGTGGATGCAATTGTGATGAACATATCAGCCCGCTGATGCTGGTCATAGCTTGGGTTTACAACATAACCGCCGTCAACATAGGCTACCTGTGTGGTAGCCATGGGGCCATTCCACGGAATATCAGAATAAGCAGTGGCAATGAAAGCGCCAAGAGAAGCGACAACTTCTATGGAGTTGTCATAATCGTTAGAGAGTGCGGTACATGTGATAACTACGTCATTTCGAAGGTCATCGTCAAAGAAAGGACGCATGGGACGGTCGATGAGACGGCTCACAAGAACACCATGCTCAGAAGGACGTCCCTCACGACGAAGATATGCGCCGGGAATCCGCCCCACAGAGTACATTCTCTCCTCGAAGTCGATCGTCAGCGGGAAATACTCAATACCGGACTTGGGAGCGGAAGATGCTACCGCCGTAACAAGGACCACTGTGTCGCCATAGCAGCAGATGCACTCACCGTTGCACAGCTCAGCAACCTTTCCGGTAATGACGGTGAAAGGTCGTCCGCCGATTTCAGTCTCAAACACGTGTTGGTTGGGGAATTGTTTTTTTGTTACCATGAAGAAACCTCCTGTTTCGATGTTACGGCACAGGACGTTTAGCACTTGAAACAGAATCCGGACACGCAGATCGGCCGGGTGCTCTTTCAACTGCTAAAACAGTGCTGTGCCAAGTTTTGATTTATTAAAAGGCGGCTCCGTGGAGCCGCCCCTTTTTAACAATGTTCTGCTTTGCCGGGCGGCAGTACCAGGCTTACTTACGCAGGCCGAGTCTGGCGATCAAAGCACGATAGCGGTTGATGTCCTTCTTGGCAAGATAGTCCAGAAGGTTCCTGCGTTTACCTACCATCTTAAGCAGGCCACGGCGGCTGTGATCATCGTGGATGTGCGTACGCAGATGGTCAGTGAGTTCATTGATGCGATAGGTCAGAACAGCAACCTGGACCTCCGGAGAACCGGTATCGCCCTCATGGGTAGCATATTCCTTGATAATCTGGTCTTTTACTTCCTTGCGAATCATTATGTATTCCACCTTTCTTAATTATTGCCCGAATGCTAAGTAGAGGGCGGGTGAATACCGGCTTTACCGGCGTTACCCCTGTACTGGGCCATTGGGCATACTTTGATTATTATACCACTGATTCTTAATTTGTAAAGCAGAAACTGTAAAATTAATGTTTTTTTAGATTCAGTCTGCGTATATTAAGCAATCATGACGAAAATGGCGGCAATAATCTCTGAAAAAGGAATGCAGAATGCTAAAATTGAATCCGCACAGGAAAATGCCATTGACAAACTTTTACCACTTTAGTATGATAAATACAACAATAAATAAGATAAAGGCTTTGAAGAGGAGTAGTATCCACGGGATCAGGCTGCAGAGAGGACATGGTTGGTGAAAGTGTCTGCCTTGCCATGGAGAAGTCGCCTTGGAGCTTCCCGCCCAAACGCATTTGCGTGAAGCGTTGACGGACCCGCCGTTACCGGGATTTCCGTATCAGAACTGCTACGGAGCAGAGAGCCCGCTTAAGCGGGAAATTAGGTGGTAACGCGGAGCGAGCTTCGTCCTATAGTGGGGACGGGGCTGTTTTTTTAATCTCAAAACACGTAAACCTTAAGGAGGTCTTTTCATGGTCAGCGGTGCCCAAGCGCTTATAGAAAGCCTGAAACGAGAAGGTGTCACAGACATCTTCGGATATGCCGGTGCAACTATCTGCCCTGCAGTGGACGCTGTAAAGGAATCCGGAATCCGATATACTCTGGTACGTATTGAGCAGAATGCAGGACATATGGCTTCCGGGTATGCCAGAATCTCCGGGAAGCCTGGTGTATGTATGGTAACATCGGGCCCTGGGGCAACCAATCTAATCACTGGAATCGCTACTGCGTATATGGACTCCATTCCCATGGTAGCCATAACCGGGCAGGTGGAAAGTTTCCTTCTGGGACGTGATATTTTCCAGGAAGTTGATATGACCGGTGCTGTAGCTCCGTTTATAAAGCACAGCTATTTGGTAAAGGATGTAAAACAGATTCCAAGGATCGTAAAGGAAGCATTTCTGATTGCATCTACCGGGCGGCCGGGTCCAGTGTTGATCGACATTCCAATCGACATACAGAAGGCAATGTTCGATCCTGTCTATCCTGAAAGTGTGGATATACGTGGCTATAAGCCCTCTTTTAAAGGTAACCAGAAGCAGGTGGAAAGAGCTGCCAGAGCCATCAGCCAGGCCAAGAAGCCTGTCTTGGTGCTTGGAGGCGGAGTAATAACCGCACATGCGGAGAAGGAAGCCATCGGCTTCGCTGAGACTTCAGGTATTCCTATGGTAAATACCATGATGGGCCTGGGTTCCGTTCCTTCGGATCATCCTCTGTATATGGGTATGATCGGTTCCTTTGGACACACCAGCGCCAACAAAACCCTTGGGAATGCAGATTTGCTGATCATGCTTGGTGCGCGGGCAGCTAACCGGGCTGTGCTTGCGCCGGATCAGATTGGGAAACTCATGAAGACGATCCATATTGATGTTGATCCTGCGGAGATCGGTAAAAATGTATCTACAAATATTCCTGTTGTGGGAGATGTGAAGCAGGTACTGCTGCAGTTGGCGGAGCATTTCCCAGTGGCTCAGACGCAGGATCTGGAATCTCTGAGGAAGAGACGTGACGATGAGTTTTCCCGGCCCCTCCCATCAAAAGATGGTTATGTCCATCCAGCTCGAATTATTCGGGCACTTGGGAAATTACTGGATGACAACGCTTGTGTTTCAGTGGACGTTGGTCAAAACCAGATCTGGACATGCAAGCACATGACTCATAAGCACGGCAGTTTTCTGACTTCCGGAGGCCTTGGAACCATGGGGTATTCACTTCCCGCTGCACTAGGTGCATTCGTCGCAGACAGCAGCAGGCAGAGTATTGTAATATGCGGTGACGGAAGCTTTCAGATGTTTGAAAATGAGTTATCCACCATGCGTAATCTCAATGCACCGGTGAAGATTATTCTGATGCAGAACAATGTCCTCGGACTTGTAAACGAGATCCAGCACACTTCATACAGCGGGCCGTTTGGTATCGCATTAGATCACTCACCGGATTTCCGTACGCTTGCCGAAGCATACGGGGTGTCCTGTGGCATGCTGGATTCCGATTCTGATATTGACAGCGCACTTGATGCAATGCTTAAATATAACGGCCCATACATTCTGTGCTGCAGGATTGATCCTGACGCCAGGACCGGAGATTGAGGAGGTTCCCATGAAACAGACTATTTCCGTTCTCGTGGAAAACCAGGCTGGTGTATTGAACCGGATTACAAATCTGTTCTCCCGAAGGGCTTTCAATATTGAATCTCTTGCTGTGGGTGTGACAGACGATCCATCAGTTTCCCGCATAACCATTATCGTGGACAGCGGTAATTCTGTAGTAGAGCAGGTAGAGAAGCAGCTGAACAAACTAGTGGATGTGATCAAAGTCAGGACTCTGGATGAGGATAAAATGATTGCCAGGGAACTGCTTATCGTAAAGGTATCTTCAACGACAAAGAACCGGACGGATATCATGAATCTGTGTCAGATCATGGGCGCTAAGATCGCAGATGTTTCTCCCAATACAATGACGCTGGAGCTAAGTGATACGGGTGACCGGCTGGAACTTTTCCTGAGTCTTCTGCGTCCTTTCTCTATTCTTGAAGTTGCCAGAACCGGTTTGATTGCAGTCCAAAAAGGAAGCGGGAAAATGTAATGACAGAAGGAGCATATTATGAAGGTTAAATCTACAGTTGCAATACTGGAATGTCTGCTGGAGCAGGGGGTAGATACAATCTTTGGCTATCCCGGCGGTACTATTCTGAATATTTACGATGAGTTATATGATTATCAAGACAAGCTTCATCATATTCTAACCGCACATGAGCAGGGTGCTGCACATGCTGCGGATGGATATGCCCGGGCTACAGGAAAGGTCGGCGTTTGTTTCGCAACCTCTGGCCCGGGAGCAACCAACCTGACAACAGGAATTGCCACAGCATATTATGATTCCTCTCCTGTGGTTTTTATCACCTGTAATGTTACAGAAAACCTGCTGGGCAAGGATGCCTTTCAGGAGGTTGACATCACCGGAATTGCCATGCCCATCACTAAGGCCACTTATCTGGTCCGCGATCCGCAGACCATTCCGGATATCCTCAGAGAAGCATTCGCAGTAGCGGCAACAGGCCGGCCGGGGCCCGTTTTAATTGACTTTTTGAAAAACGTCACGGCTCCTGATGTCCTTATTGATTATGAGCCAATGGAACGCAAGGAGCACATCAAGCATGGAAGACTGCATGATTTGACGCGCAGAATCGGCTGGGACATTAAGACTCCTGAGCCCAATCATGATGATATAGCGCTGCTGGCTGATATGATACGTGTAGCAGAAAGGCCTCTTCTTATCTGTGGCGGCGGAGTGGTCCGGGGCAGAGCTCATGAGGAATTCAGGGAACTGGCCGAAAAAATCGACACACCTGTAGCCATCACCGTTATGGGTGGAGGCGGCTTCCCGGGGGGGCATGATCTTGCAACTGGTATGATCGGCATGCATGGATCTCAGGCTTCCAATATGGCATGTGACAACTGCGATCTGCTTATTGCGGTCGGGTGCCGGTTCTCGGATCGAGTGGCATTGGACCCGGATTCTTTTGCCATAAACGCTAAAATTGTTCATATTGATATTGACCGGGCTGAAATTGGGAAAAATGTCCGTACCGATCACCATATTATCGGAGACGCAAAACGGGTTCTGGAAATACTCTGTCAAATGGTTGAGCCCATGGAGCATACCAGATGGAAGAATTTCGTGTTTGCCTATCCAAAGCGTGTTGCCTATGATGACAGACCAGATCAGCTTACCCCGCAGCAAGTATTGGAAACTATTCGTCAGCTTGTTCCAGGAGATTCTATTGTCTCTACAGATGTAGGTCAGCATCAGATGTGGACAATACAGCATTTTAACTTTGATTATCCTGGTCAGCTATTGACATCCGGCGGCTTCGGCACTATGGGGTTCGGCCTTGGAGCTGCACTTGGCGCTAAAGTTGGCTGCCCTGACAAAACTGTTCTTCACATCACCGGAGACGGGTGTTTCCGAATGAATGGCCAGGAAATGGCTACGGAGAGCCATTATGACATCCCCGTGATAACATTTGTTTTTGACAACAGAACTCTCGGTATGGTGCGCCAGTGGCAGAACCTGATATACCATAAACGGTTTTCCCAGACAGATCTGGATTTTGCACCAGATTTTGTGAAGCTCGCAGAGGCCTATGGGTTAAAAGGAAAACGAGTGACCAATGTTGAAGAACTCGAGATTGCCATCCGCGAAGCGCTGGAATGGGGTCATGGCTATGTTGTTGACTGTATGATTGACACCGATGAAATGGTACGTCCAATGGTGGGCGGCGGACAGCGCATTACTAATTTTATGCTGATTTGAGGGGAGGGGAAACCATGAATACGGAAAAGAAACCTTATACTCTTTCGATTCTGGTGGAGGACACCCCCGGCGTCCTCAGCCAGGTTGCACGGCTTTTTTCAAGAAAGGGCTATAATATTGAGTCCATATGTGCAGGGCCAACCCGGACTCCGGGCACTACCAGGATTTCCGTAGTGATGATCTGCGATGAGGTATCTATCCATCAGCTTGCTACACAGTTGAGCAAACTCCTCCTTGTCATTACTGTTGAAGTTCTGGAAGGAGAAGACTCCATTCAGCGGGAATTGTGCCTTATTAAAGTTCAGGCAAAAACGCGGGACGCTAGGGAAGGAATCATTCAGATTATCAACGTTTTCCGTGCCAACATTGTTGATTTTGGAAGCGAATCTCTTGTGATCGCAGCAGTTGGAACTTCGGATAAGATTCTTGCAATGATGAAACTCCTGGAAGATTACGGCATTCTCGAAACCGTAAATACTGGTTTGGTTGCTCTTCAGCGTGGAGGGAAGACCATCCACGACCAGACCAAATTAAAGGAAGAATATAACTACGGAAAAAAACTGCGATAAATTCGTCAAGAAACCATTGATATACACATGAATAATTGTAGGAATCGGCAACGGCACTTTACTTGCGAAATGTATGAAAGTGTGCTACAATTGAAATTACTAAACTAAAACAACACAAAGGAGTCTGTTATCATGGCAAAGATGTACTACGAGAAAGATTGCGACCTGTCTGTCCTCTCTGGCAAGCGGATTGCTATTGTAGGTTATGGCTCCCAAGGCCATGCCCACGCCCAGAACCTTCGTGATTCCGGCTGCGATGTTATTGTCGGCCTTCGTCCCGGCAAGTCCTGGAACAAAGCGGTGGAAGACGGGTTTACCGTTATGACTGTGGCAGACGCGACCAAGTCCGCAGACATTATTATGATTCTTGTTAATGATGAGCGGGCGGCTGACATCTACAAGGAGAGCATTGCTCCTAATCTGGAGTCCGGCAAAGCTATCGCATTCGCCCATGGCTTTAATATCCGTTACAAGCAGATTGTTCCTCCTGCTGACATTGACGTATTTATGGCTGCTCCTAAAGGCCCTGGCCATACTGTCCGCAGTCAGTATGTGGCTGGCAAGGGTGTTCCTTGTCTTGTCGCTGTAGAGCAGGATGCATCCGGCAATGCGCTGCAGATTGCCTTAGCATATATCGCTGGTATTGGCGGTGCACGTGCTGGTATTATGCAGACTACCATGCATGACGAGACAGAGACAGATCTCTTTGGTGAACAAACGGTTCTGTGCGGTGGTGTTGTTGATCTGATGCAATGCGGTTTCGAGGTGCTGGTGGAAGCAGGCTATGAACCCGAGAACGCCTACTTTGAGTGCATCCATGAGATGAAGCTGATCATCGATTTGATCAATAAGGGCGGCGTTGCTGCCATGAATTACTCAATCTCCGATACCGCTGAATTTGGCGAGTATGTATCTGGTCCCCGTGTGTTGCCTCATGACATGGTCAAGGCAAACATGCGCGCAGTTCTGTCTGATATTCAGGACGGTACATTCGCATCCAAGTGGATTGCCGAAAACAAGAACGGACGCTCTTTCTTTAATTCCAAGCGGGAACTGCTGGCGAAGCATCAGATGGAGATCGTAGGCGAGGAGCTTCGCAATAACATGCTCTGGAAAGACAGTGCAGAAGGCGATAAAGGCCTGGACGCTGCTTCCAACTGATTCACAACTTCTGAAAAGGAGGCGGCCCACCGCCTCCTTTTCGACCAATTATTAGGAGGTCTTGAATATGAAGCTTTCCGCCAATGTGACTACTGGTGTCGATCGCGCACCCAATCGGTCTTTATTCAATGCATTAGGGTACACCCGGGAGGAACTGGATCGTCCTCTCGTTGGGATAGTCTGCTCTTATAATGAGATTGTTCCTGGCCACATGAATCTTGACAAGATTGCAGATGCTGTGAAACAGGGCGTAGCCATGGCCGGCGGTACACCGATCATGTTTCCTGCCATTGCAGTCTGTGACGGCATTGCTATGGGACATATCGGTATGAAGTATTCGCTGGTAACTCGTGACCTGATTGCGGATTCCACTGAAGCAATGGCAATCGCTCATCAGTTTGATGCTCTTGTGATGATTCCAAACTGCGACAAAAACGTGCCTGGCCTTCTTATGGCGGCTGCCCGCATCAATGTTCCGACCATTTTTGTTTCCGGAGGTCCAATGCTTGCCGGTCATCTGACAGACGGCAGGCGCACATGCCTGAGTCATATGTTTGAGGCTGTTGGCGCATACCATGCCGGCACGATGGATGAAAACGGAGTAGACGAATACGTTGAGAATGCATGTCCCACATGTGGTTCCTGCTCTGGTATGTACACCGCTAACTCCATGAATTGCCTCACCGAGGCTATCGGCATGGCTCTCCGCGGAAATGGTACTATTCCTGCTGTCTATTCTGCCCGCATCCGCCTCGCCAAACAGACCGGTATGAAAATCATGGAGCTTTGGAGAAACAATATCCGGCCTAGGGATATTATGACTCCTGCCGCATTTCATAATGCCGAAACGGTTGATATGGCACTGGGGTGCTCGACTAACACCATGCTTCATCTGCCGGCCATTGCACATGAGGCTGGCGTAGAAATTGATCTGGACAAAGCAAATGAAATCTCAGCAAACACTCCCAACCTCTGCCATCTTGCCCCTGCAGGAGACACCTTTATGGAAGATCTGGATCGCGCCGGAGGTGTCTGGGCAGTGATGAAGGAGCTAACTAAGAAAGGGCTGCTTGATACCTCTTGCATGACTGTTACATGTAAAACTCTAGGTGAGAACCTTGTGGGTGTTGAGAATATGGATGAGGAACTGATTCGTCCTATCGATAACCCTTATAGCATGAATGGCGGTATTGCGGTTCTGAAGGGCAATCTTGCAGAAGACGGATGTGTTGTGAAGCAGTCTGCAGTAGCTCCGGGAATGATGGTTCATGAAGGTCCTGCACGTGTATTTGATTCTGAAGAAGATGCAATTGACGCAATCTATAATCAGTCAATCAAAGCAGGCGATGTGGTAGTAATTCGCTATGAGGGCCCCAGAGGCGGCCCTGGTATGCGTGAAATGCTGAACCCCACTTCTGCAATCTGCGGCATGGGTCTGGGAGAGAGCGTCGCATTAATCACCGACGGAAGATTCTCAGGCGCAACAAGAGGGGCAGCCATCGGACACGTCTCTCCGGAGGCAGCTGATGGGGGAACCATTGCACTAGTCGAGGAAGGCGATATAATTTCCATTGATATACCCGCATGTAAGATTGAGCTGAAAGTCTCAAGCGAAGTGCTTGCTGAGCGTCGTGCCAAATGGACGGCTCCAGAGCCTAAAGTCAAGACCGGGTATTTGGCCCGATACGCAAAGCTTGTCTCGTCTGCTGATAAAGGTGCAATCTTAAGAGTATGATTTGAAAGGGCTGCCAGAAGGCAGCCCTTTATTTTGATCCGATTCCAAATACCTCGATGATGTGACATCTTCCTATACAAACCTCTTCACATTTTTGAAATTAGATGATATAATTGCCATAATGTTAAGGGGGGATCTGACATGGAGGAAGTCTTAAGAATCAAGCAGTTGCTGGCTGAAGACCGGCCTGAGTCCTGGGATTCGCTTCCCGATATAGATCTGTATATGGATCAAGTTGTATCCTATCTTACAAGACAAAGTGTAGGCGGAAAACTTCCATCCATGACATCCGCCATGATCAACAATTATGTTAAGGATGGCCTATTGCCCCGGGCAAATGGAAAACGCTACCAGAAAGAGCATCTTGTCTATTTGACAGCCATCGGCTTGTTAAAAAATGTTTTGACGGTAAAAGACATGAAACTTCTTCTGGATCGTGAAATTCATTCCGGACATGAACGGGATTTCTACGAACGTTTTTGTCTTGGTGTTGACGAGGCCTTTGATGCAGCCGGTGTAGGAATTGATCCTAATCTGTCAGAGCCTGAGGTCATGGATATGGCCATGAGGCTTGCACTCATTTCCTGCGCAGCAAAGACTGCCTGTGAAGAACTGATTTCTGTCGTCAGGGAAAGCATTCCACTGGAAGATCCAAAGGCAAAGAAGGAAGCTGCCAAGCGGGAGAAAGCTGTTCGTAAGGCCGCAGACAAACCAGTTCAAACAGAATGATTCTTCAAATAAAAGCCTGAAAGCCTATTGCTTTCAGGCTTTTATTATTCAATTATCTAAAAATGACTTCATGGCGTTTTGGACCTGTGGAAACCATCGTAATCGGGCATCCTATTTCCTCCTGCAAAAGCTCGACATAAGCTTTAGCCTGAGTCGGAAGTTCTTCCCAATTTGTGATTCCACGAATATCAGTTTTCCAGCCGGGAATAGAAGTATAAACTGGTTTTGCTCGTTTCAGAAGCGGTGTTACCGGAAAGTCCTTTATAACCGTGCCATCGATCTCATATCCTACACATACGCGAATCTCATCCAAATAGCCAAGAACGTCAAGACATGTTAAAACAACATCAGTAGCACCTTGGATTTCACAACCGTACCGAGTTGCAACAGCATCAAACCAGCCTACTCGTCTCGGCCTGCCAGTCTTTGCACCATACTCGCCTGCATCGCCACCACGCCTCCGTAGCGCTTCTGCTTCTTCACCAACAATCTCACTAACAAATTCACCGGCACCAACTGCACTGGAATAAGCTTTGGTAACAACATAAACCTGTGTAAGATCTTTCGGGGCTATACCCGCACCCACACAACCGTAGCCAGCAAGAGTATGAGATGAAGTCGTCATGGGATAGATTCCAAAATCCGGGTCTTTGAGGGAACCGAGCTGTCCTTCAAGTAAGATGGTCTTCCCTGAAGATATTGCATCTTTCAAATACCGGTGTGTATCACCAATATACGGGCGAATCATCTCCCGCCATTCCATCAGCTGTGAAAAAAGCACCTCTGGATTCAACGGCTCTTTGTGATACAGGTGTACAAAAATCGGATTCTTTAGAACACAGATGTTTTCAAGATGCTGTTTTAAGTTTTCTGCATCAAACAGTTCGCTGATTTGAATCCCGTTTTTTGCATATTTGTCAGAATAAAACGGTGCAATACCGGATTTTGTGGATCCAAAGGCATTTCCGGCCAGTCTCTCTTCCTCATATGTGTCTTGTAGAATATGATATGGCATAAGCAGCTGTACCCGGTCCGAGATCATGAGCTTTGGCTCGGGGACTCCAGCAGCAGTGATAGCCTCAATTTCCTCCATCAATTCAGGAATGTCGAGCGCAACACCATTCCCAATAACATTCATTGTACCCGGATTACAGGCTCCGGAAGGAAGCAGGTGAAGTGCAAATTTTCCGAAATCATTAATAATTGTGTGTCCAGCGTTGGAACCGCCCTGAAATCGAACAACAATATCTGCGTTCTCTGACAGCAGATCAGTTACTTTACCTTTTCCTTCGTCACCCCAGTTTGCTCCTACAATTGCTTTAACCATAGCTATTCCTCCTAAAAAGACACGAGGCATTTTCAACATATTCATTTTAATACTGTATTTATGAAAATTCAAGGTAATATTAACATATTTCTGCAGGAAATGACGGCGTCTAATTCATGGTTTACTTTTCTGATTCAGTTTGATAAAATATTAATCAGAGGTGATCAGAATGAATAGTCACGGAAAGGGAAGCGATCGTTCTGCTGCATTATATAAAGCGTTACTAACTCTTAAAACGCCGGAGGAATGCTATGCTTTCTTTGAGGATCTATGCACCGTATCCGAACAGATGGCTATGGAACAGCGGTTTGAGGTTGCACTTCTCTTAGACCAGGGATGTATATACAGTGATGTGCTCGATAAAACCGGTGTCAGTAGTGCGACTGTAAGCCGTGTTAAGCGCAGTCTCAACTACGGAGCGGGAGGATACCGCTGTGTTCTGGACCGTTATAAGGACACACAGGAGCAGAATTCATGAGCACCTACGGCGCATTGGCTTCATTCTATGATCGACTGACGAATGATGTGGACTACCATAGTCTTTATACCTATCTGATGCAGCATTTCAACAATGGGGGAGTCCGGCTTAACCGGATTCTGGACATGGCATGCGGCACCGGTTCTCTCAGCCTTCTGTTTGCCGCAGGAGGCGTTGAGACCATTGGAATGGATCAGAGCACAGAAATGCTTGAACGAGCCGTTGAAAAGAGCGTAGGCTTTCCTGGAAAGAGTCCTCTTTTCCTGCAGGCAGACATGTCAGACTTTACTGTAGACGAACCGGTCGACGGGTTAGTCTGTATGCTTGACAGTTTTAATTATCTCACCGAGCCTGCAGACGGTGTTCAGGCATTGCAATGCTTTTATGATGCATTGGCATCAAAAGGAATGCTGATCTTTGATATCCGTCCCAGGCGGCAGCTCATGTCCTTTGATGGGCAGCTCTTTATGGATGAGACAGAGGATGTCTGTTGTATATGGCGTACGGAATTTGATTCGGAAGAAAACATCTGCTTTTATGGAATGGATCTCTTCATTCGAGAAGGGGAAGCCTGGCGCCGGGAACAGGAAGAACACTATGAATATGCCTACCGGTTGCGGTGGCTCCGCGATCGTATGAAAGAAATTGGCTTCCTGGACATACGTTTTTTTGGAGACCGCAAAATGGCACTGCCGTGTCCTGTAGACGAGCGGGTATTCATAACTGCACGAAAGGGATGACATCATTGGCAGATACACTGATCCGGGCTATGACCCGCGATGGTTTTGTAAAGATTACTGCAGTCGATACCACGCAGATTACGCGAAGAGCAAGAGAGATTCATAAAACTACTGCTGTCGCAACAGCTGCACTCGGACGCCTTCTGACTGCAGTTAGTATGATTGGCAATATGCAGAAGTCCGAAGACGGAAGCGTCACACTTATTATCAAGGGCGGGGGGCCTCTCGGCACATTGCTTGCCACTTCCGATCCTGCCGGGAATCCCAGAGGTTATGTGGAAAACCCTCAGGTCGAACTTATAGAGAAGCATCAAGGTAAACTTGATGTTGGCGCTGCAGTTGGTTCTCAGGGCACGCTTACCCTGATCCGCGACCTAAACATGAAAGAGCCCTATGTTGGTACCGTTGAACTTGTCGGTGGGGAGATTGCAGAGGATATAGCTGCCTATTATGTTGAGAGCGAGCAGGTCCCCACTGTCTGCGCACTTGGTGTCTATATGAATCGAGACCAGACTGTAGCGGTTGCCGGCGGGTACCTGCTTCAGCTTCTTCCAGGCGCTCCAGAGCACCTGATTGATTGTCTGGAAGTCGGAGTCCAAAACGCAGGTAACATTACAACACTCATGCAGGAAGGGCTTTCGCCGAAGCAGATTATTCTGCGTGTCCTCAATGGAATGGATGTGGAGTTCCTTGAAGAGCAGGAAATCTGTTATAAATGTTACTGCAGTCGGGATCGCGTTGAATCTACTATAATCAGCCTCGGAGAAAAGGAGCTCCGGGAGATCATTGATGCTGGTGAACCGATCACGGTAGGATGCCAGTTCTGTGATGTTACTTACACATTTACTCCAGATGAGCTGATCAAACTATTGGAGCATGCTCTGGAATGAAGCTATAACATGCCGTACTTCCTGGTGTATTGCTTTTATTAAAATAAGAAATCTGCAAATATTTTTCTTGACAACACTATTCTTCGTGAGTATAATATCAACGTCGCCTGAAAACGGCGCTTTTGGGAGCATAGCTCAGCTGGGAGAGCACTTGCCTTACAAGCAAGGGGTCACAGGTTCGAGCCCTGTTGTTCCCACCATACAATATGGCCCGGTAGTTCAGTTGGTTAGAACGCTAGCCTGTCACGCTAGAGGTCGTCGGTTCGAGCCCGATCCGGGTCGCCAGCATTTTAAGCTGAGCAGACCGCTCAGCTTAAAATATGCCTCTGTAGCTCAGGTGGTAGAGCAGGGGACTGAAAATCCCCGTTTCATTGGTTCGATTCCGATCGGAAGCACCACATAGACCTGTTGCATTTGCAGCAGGTCTTTTATTTTTTCTATGCTTTTGCCCACGACCCGGAAGGCACGTGGCT
>JAEEGL012996411.1_pt1 | contig 33069 bp, 28 predicted proteins | sample 9134231 | NCBI WGS metagenome assembly JAEEGL01 (sample SAMN16246548, study PRJNA631951) | gut metagenome | biome: gut microbiome; feature: rumen; material: fiber-attached | host: Bos | place: Iran: Karaj | collected 2018-10 | reverse complement strand
TATTTACAGCTATCCTTCAGATACAGCTCCCGGGTTTCATCTGCCTGACGGCTTTGAACTCGGGAACATCGACAGGAAGCTTTTTCAGCGTATAACAGGAAGGGTGGTCCCCTCAATGTACTGGGACAGCTATGAGCAGTTCAGCAGGAACGGCCTCGGAACAGTCATAATGTATGGCGGCGAACCGGCTTCATGGGCGTTTTCCTCTGCGGTGAGCAGCAATGAGGCAGATATCGGGATCGAAACTGCAGGAGCTTATCAGCACCGAGGCCTTGCATATGCAGCAGCTGCCGCCCTGATAGGCGATATACTACCCTCCCGCCGTCCCACATGGACATGTCAGCGTTCAAACCTCGGTTCTGCACGGACAGCTGAGAAGCTGGGATTCGTCAGAACAGGCGAATGCGTTCTTATCCGCGGATCAGTATAACCGCCTGAGTAACAGCAGCACTCCTTAAAGCATATAATATGGCGAAAGGAGTGGTTTTATGGAAACTGCCGAGATAATTGCCGTTTCTGTGGCTGTACTTCTCATTGCCGCCGAAATAGTATGCCTTATGTTCTGCTCACGTCTCAAATGCAGGAGCTTTCCCCTGTGTATCCTCCTCCCCGTTCATAGGGATGACGGTAATTTCAGTCTGCGGCTCAGCTTTCTGAGCTCGCTTATCGAACAGGGAGAGCCTTTTATAGGAACTGTACTGCTCATGGACACAGGCGCCGACGAAGGGCAGATACAGCAATGCAGCGAGTTCTGTCAGCGCTGTCATGCGGCGAAGCTCATACTCCCCGGGGATATCGAGGACGAAATGAAAAAATATTTGCATTTTGATTGATTATATAGTATAATATAAGTTGAATGTTTATGAGCAGAGGTGAAAACTGTGGAGCTTGAGGTCCTTCATATAGAGGGCACTGTGGAAAATGTCCTGTACAAAAACGAAAACAACGGCTATATCGTGCTGGACCTCGACGCAGGCGGCGAGCTCGTAACCGTTGTGGGAGAGCTTGGCGATATCGAGGAGGGCGAGGGTCTTATCCTTGAGGGCAGCTATATCACCCACCCCCGCTTCGGCACTCAGTTCAGTGCAGTGTACTGCGAAAGGAAGCTCCCCGATACTGTGGTCAACATCGAGAAATACCTTGCCTCGGGAGCCGTTAAGGGCATAGGTCCCGGTCTTGCTAAAAAGATAGTTGAGGTCTTCGGCGACCGCACTCTCGATATAATAGAGAACGCCCCTTTCAGACTTGCTGAGATAAAAGGTATTTCCCCTAAGAAATGCGACGAGATAGCCGCAGAGGCACAGAAGCTCTTCTGCCTGCGCAACCTGATGTCGTTCCTGTCACAGTACGAGATAAAGTCCCGCTTTGCAATGAACACCTACAGAAAGTTCGGTTCCGACTCAATGGCGCTTCTGAAACTGAACCCCTACCTGCTCTGCAATGAGGAAATAGACCTGGAATTTGCAAAGGCAGACACTATCGCTCATGACATGCATATTCCGTACAATGACAACAAGCGCATTATTGCGGGAGTACAGTACATTCTCCGCGCAAACGGCGGCATAGGCCACACCTGCCTGCCGCTGGAGGTCCTTGCAAAAAAGGCACAGGACACATTGGGAGTTTCGGAAAGCGACTTCTATAGCGCTTACAACGCCGCTCTTAACGACGACGAACTCTTTGAGTACGTCAAAAACGGCACTGAGTTCGTTTATCTCCCCGACTATTTCTACGCGGAGAGCTTCATTGCGGACAGGATACATATACTCAGAGATTTCTCCTCACCCGAGGACTTCAACTATGATACCCTCATAGACATCGAGGAGGAGGAGCATAACATAAAATACGAAAAGCTCCAGCGGCAGGCCATAACCACCGCTGTCTCGCGTGGACTCATGGTGCTTACCGGCGGTCCCGGTACAGGTAAGACAACTACCCTGAACGCTATAATCTCAATATTCGAGAAGAGAGGCATGAAGGTGCTCCTTGCAGCTCCCACAGGCAGAGCCGCAAAGCGTATGTCCGACCTTGCAGGCTGTGAGGCAAAGACGATCCACCGTATGCTTGAAGTGGTATACGATTCGGGCGACAGGATCACTTTTGCCCATAATGAAAACAATCCGCTTGACTGCGACGTGCTTATCATAGACGAGATGTCAATGGTGGACGTTGTGCTTTTTGAGAAGCTCCTCCGTGCAGTACGCCTCGGGTGCAGACTCATAATGGTGGGCGACAGCGACCAGCTCCCCTCTGTCGGAGCGGGTAACCTTCTCGGCGATATCATCGACAGCGGCATAGTTCCCGTAACGGAGCTGAAAGAGATATTCCGTCAGGCTCAGCAGAGCTGCATAGTCACCAACGCCCATAGGATAGTGGCGGGAGAATATCCCGACCTTACGCGAAAGGACAGCGACTTTTTCTTCTTCAGGCGCGACGACTATCAGAAAGCCCTGCAGCTGATAATAGACCTTGCAAAGACAAGGCTCCCGAAAGCCTATAACTACTCCCCTACAGAGGATATACAGGTGCTCACTCCTTCAAGGAAGGGCGTTACGGGCACTGTGGAACTCAACAAGCTCCTGCAGGCTGAGCTCAATCCCCCTGTCAGGAACAAGCAGGAGAAAAAGGGCTACGTCTACACCTACCGCGAGGGCGACAAGGTCATGCAGACCAGAAACAACTACGACATAACATGGTCAAAGGACGGCGAACAGGGCGCAGGCATATTCAACGGCGATATCGGAAGCATAATCAGTATCGACAACAGGACCTCCCTTGCTGTCATAGACTACGACGGCAGAAAGGCAACCTATACCTTCGACCTGCTCTCTCAGGTAGACCTTGCATACGCAGTCACTGTACACAAAAGCCAGGGCTGCGAGTTTGAAGCGGTGATACTTCCAATAATGGGCGGATTCGACAAGCTCTGCTACAGGAATCTCCTGTATACGGCGGTAACAAGAGCAAAAAAGCTGCTTATTATCATAGGCAGAGAAGATGATATACATAAAATGGTAGACAACAACAAGCGCACGCGGCGTTATACCTGCCTGCGCCACATGCTGGCGGGACAGGCTGAGACGAGCTCCCCGTTCGGGCAGTAAGAAAGGAAGATAAAAAATGGCAAATACTGATATCGGTATCGACCTCGGTACATCAAATATAGTAATGACTATGGGAAACAAGGGCGTTGTCCTCAGCGAACCCTCTGTCATAGCCTACAACACAAGAACGGAGAGAGTTCTTGCAGTGGGCAGGGAGGCCTATGAAATGATAGGCAGGAATCCCGACTATATCGCTGTAAGACGCCCCATAAGCGAGGGCGTTATATCCGACGATGACCTTACTCACAGCATGATACGTGAATTCATCATAAAGGTAACGGGGAAGCAGCTCATGAAGCCCCGTATAGTTATATGTATCCCCTCTTTCATTACCGATATAGAGAGCCGCGCAGTGGTCGAAGCTGCAAAGAGCGCAGGCTCGCGGCAGGTATACCTCATTCAGGAACCCATTGCGGCTATGATAGGCGCGGGAGTGAACATAACCAAGGCAAAGGGACACATGATAGTCGATATAGGCGGCGGTACCACGGACGTTGCCATCGTTTCCATGAACGGCGTTGTGCGCTCGCATACGGTAAAGGTGGCAGGCAATGCCATTGACCGCTCAATAATCAAGTATATGCAGAACAAGTACAAGCTCCTTATCGGCGAGAGGACTGCGGAAAGAGTGAAGATAGAGCTCTGCAATCTCTACGACCCAAGTGACGAAGTGACTTACATCGTCAAGGGAAGAAGTCTCCTCAAGGGACTGCCCGCACAGGTGCTCCTGAGTGAAACAGAGCTGTTCGAGGCTATCGAGGACGATACCTTCGCTATCATGGAGGCTATCCGCAAGGTACTTGAAGAAGCTCCTCCCGAATTGGTGGGCGACATCTACGACAACGGACTTCTCCTCACAGGCGGAGGCGCCCTCCTCGGCGGACTTACACAGCTCATCAAGCGTACTCTTGGCATAAACTGCAACATCGCCAAGGACTCCATAAACTGCGTTGCAAAGGGCACTGGCGTGGCTTTCGGAAGAATGACTACTCTCCTCGACGGCTTTGAAGCGGCAACAGTGTACAAGTACAGATAAGAGCTGTCAGCTCACGTTTCATATAAAAACTACAGGGCGGAATTATCCGCCCTTTCTTAATCTGGTATGAAGTTTGAAAACAGAAAGATTCAATCTATCTATCAATCCATATCAGTTTAAAGTATTAAAGTATATTGTTCAGTGAGCAGAAAGATAGAAAGAAAGAAAGATAGATAGATAGATAGATTGATTGATTGAATATGTTCTTACTCAGACATGAAAAAGGGCGCAAACTGTGCGCCCTTACCAATCACTATGCTCTGATGACCGTCAGCTCAGAGTGCAACTATCTTCTCGGCTGCTTCTGTGAGCCACTCGCCCTCGAAGAGCTCTATTGTTCCCTGATCGCAGAGCTTTGCAAGCTGCGGGTCTATCGGGAGCTTTGCAAGTACAGGGATATCGTACTGTGCAGCTATCTCCTCTATATGGCTCTCGCCGTATATGCTGTGGCGCCTGCCGCAATCGGGACATTCAAAATAGCTCATATTCTCGATGATACCGAGTATGGGTATATTCATAAGCTTAGCCATTTTAACGGCTTTCTCAACTATCATTGAAACAAGCTCCTGCGGTGAGGTCACGATAACTATACCGTCAACAGGCAGCGACTGGAAAACAGTCAGCGGAACATCGCCTGTTCCCGGTGGCATATCAACTACAAGACAGTCTATATCCTTCCAGATAACGTCTGTCCAGAACTGCTTGACAACTCCCGCAATAACGGGGCCTCTCCATACAACAGGGTCGGACTCGTTCTCAAGAAGAAGATTTATAGACATGATGTCAAGTCCCATTTTGGTCTTTGCAGGGATAATGCCGAATTCGCAGGCATCAGCCTTCTGATGTATTCCGAAAGCCTTCGGTATGGACGGTCCTGTGATATCAGCGTCCATTATTCCCACGTTTCTGCCCAGTCTCTGCATGGAAACAGCAAGCAATGAAGATACAAGGGTCTTACCTACGCCGCCCTTGCCGCTGACAACTCCTATGACCTTGCCGATACTGCTCATAGCGTTGGGCTTTTCGAGCAGGCTCTGAGGCTCTGTTCTGCTGCCGCAGTCGCTTCCGCAGCTTGAGCAGTCATGTGTACATTCGCTCATAAAAAACACTCCTTAAGATGTAATATAATTATTATACCCCAATTTATGTTTTTAGTCAATAGCATATTGACAAATCTGTAACACAGTGATATAATATCAGTTGAGAGTTGAGAACTAAGAATTAAGAACTAAGAATTAAGAGCTAAGGAACATAGTTCTGAATAAGTCCCTTACATACTAATTCTCAGATCTTAGGTCTTAAATCTGATATATCTTCGGGGCAGGGTGTGATTCCCTACCGGCAGTATAGCCTGCGAGCCTTATTGGTTGATTCGGTGAGATTCCGAAGCCGACGGTAAAGTCCGGATGAAAGAAGATAAACCGCACACCAAGTGCAGTATATGACTTCGCGCCCCGATATACGGGGCTTTTTCTGTTTTTCAGGGGATATACACAGTGCAGAACAGTATATGACGCAAACGGGCATATGATATGTGCCTGTATTCAAATCAATTATCACTCAATACTCAGGAGGAACTATGACTCACGAAGAAACCATGCACGAAGCTCTCAGACTTGCAAGAAAGGGTACGGGCTTCACATCTCCCAATCCGCTAGTAGGAGCTGTCATCGTCAAAAAGGGCGAGATAATAGGCAGCGGCTACCACAAAAAATATGGTGACCTCCACGCAGAGCGAAACGCCTTTGCAGACTGCGAATCCCGCGGTATCGACTGCAAGGGAGCTGATCTGTACGTCACACTTGAACCCTGCTGCCACCACGGCAAGCAGCCGCCCTGCACCGAAGCCATTATCGCAAACGGCATAAAACGCGTGTTTATAGGCTCGTCAGACCCCAACCCTCTCGTTGCGGGAAAGGGCACACAGATACTCAGGGACAAGGGCATAGAAGTTACCGAGGGCATATTGAAGGACGAATGTGACGCCCTGAACGAGATATTCTTCCATTATATAACCACGGGGCTCCCATTTGTTACCATGAAGTACGCAATGACCCTCGACGGCAAGATAGCATGCTTTACAGGCGAATCAAAGTGGATAACCGGTAAAGCCGCAAGAGCCCGCGTAATGGAGGAAAGGCTCAGACACAGCGCCATAATGGTGGGCGTGGGAACAGTCCTCACAGACGACCCTCTCCTCACATGCCGTCTTGAAAACGGACGCGACCCCATACGCATAATATGCGACAGCAGCCTTAGAACTCCTCTTGACTGCAATATAGTAAAGACCGCAAGAGACGTCCCGACTGTCATTGCCACCGTCTCCGAAAACAGAGAAGCCGCCATGCACTTTGAGGAGGCCGGGTGCCGCGTAATAAGGACCTCCTCTGACAACGGAAAAGTTGACCTTGCAGAGCTTATGAAGCTCCTCGGAAGTGAAAGGCTTGACAGTATACTCCTTGAGGGAGGCGGCGAACTCAACTGGTCTGCTCTTAAGGCAGGAATAGTCAGCAAGGTACAGGCATATATTGCTCCGAAGATCTTCGGCGGAAGCGGCAAGTCCCCTGTTGCAGGTCTCGGAGTTCATACACCTGCCGAGGCGTTCATGCTCGGTGACAGCAGGATAATAAATATTGGCGGCGACTTCCTCATAGAAAGCAGGGTGAAGAATGTTCACGGGAATAATTGAAGAGACAGGCATAGTAAAGACGGTGAACCGCTCGGGAGCTTCCTCCTTTATTGAGATACAGGCAAAGAAAGTCCTTGAGGACGTCAGTATAGGCGACAGCATCGCCGTTAACGGAGTCTGTCTCACAGTAACTCACTTCGGCGGCGGAGTATTCCGCGCAGACGTTATGAACGAGACCCTCAGCCGTTCTTCACTGGGAAGTCTCACTTCGGGAAGCCCGGTCAATCTTGAACGGGCAATGGCTGCAAACGGACGCTTCGGCGGCCATATAGTCTCGGGACACATCGATGGCACAGGAACTGTCTCAGATATAAGAAACGACGGCATAGCCATCTGGTACACCATAGCCGCTCCCCCCGGGCTGCTGCGCTATATCGTGGAAAAGGGCTCAATAGCCGTTGACGGTATAAGCCTTACAGTTGCAAGGGTGACGGATATCTCGTTCAGCGTTTCCGTGATACCCCACACAGCGGCACAGACAATCCTTGGAACAAAGAAAAAAGGCGATATCGTAAACCTTGAAAACGATATCATAGGCAAATACGTTGAAAAGCTCATGAAACCTGCGGAAGCTCAGAAAGCAGGCGGCATAACCATGGACTTCCTTGCAAAAAACGGCTTTTAAAAGGAGAAAGGCTATGAAGATAGTAAAAGCATTTCTTACATCGTCACTTATAGCGGCAGCTCTGCTCACAGGCTGCTCCGACAGCAGGAAACAAAGCAGTGAAATAAATGTGGGCGACGTAACTATAGACCTTAACGAAGCAAGCAAGGAATATGCACAGAATAAGGAATTCCTGAAGAACTATTTATTTGAGACTCCAAAGCCAATAAATGCCATGTCAGTTGAAGTCCCATCAGGAAATATCGAGGTCGAGCACTCAGGCGACGAAAAGTCAGGCTTAGCACTCAGGTATAAGGTATTCGCCGATTCTGAGGATACCCTGAAAAATGTAGACGAGCATATCGGTTCTGTCTCGGAGGTAAAGGACAACGTTCTTGTGATAAAGCTGGTAGAGGCTCAAACCAGTGAGGATCTGAACACATGGCTTGAAAAGAATATCCCCGACTGCCGCGTGGAATACGATGTCTATATCACTGTTCCCGAGTATGTCACCGATTACAGGACTAAATGCGATGTCGGCAATATAACGTTCTCAGATATGTCAGGAAGCTTTACAACAGATGTGAGCGTTGGAAATATCACATTATATGATAATGAGATAACAGGTCCATCTGCGATAAAATGCAATACGGGCAATATCTCCATGAACAGCAATACTTACAAGGCAGATACGGATATTTCTGCCGAAACAGGAAATATCACCTTCTGCCTGCCACTTAACGGCTCTGGCGAAGCTGATATCAGCGTAAAGACAGAGACGGGCAATATCAAAGTTACAGGAATAAAGAACTACGATGTAAGGGACGAGAAGAAGATAGACACTTCCCACAGCCTCAGCATTTCAGTTGAAAACTGCAATATCGATTTTGCCGTTGACACAGGCGAGATCAAAATAGATAAGGAGTAATCTTAATGTTCCAGTACAACACTGTTGAGGAAGCCTGCGAGGCGCTCCGAAACGGCGAGATTATCCTCGTTACAGATGACGAGGACAGAGAAAATGAAGGCGACATGATATGCGCCGCTCAGTTTGCAACTACAGAAAACGTAAACTTCATGGCAGCCCATGCAAAGGGTCTGATATGCATGCCAATGAGCGCAAAGCTCTGCGACAGGCTGCACCTTCCCCAGATGGTGGACTTCAACACCGATAACCACTGCACTGCTTTCACCGTATCGGTAGACCACATTAATACAACCACGGGAATTTCCGCAGAGGAGCGTGGCTATACTGCCCGCATGTGCGTTTCACCCGAATCCAGACCCGAGGACTTCCGCCGCCCCGGACACATGTTCCCTCTTACCGCAAAGAAGAATGGTGTCCTTGAACGTGAGGGGCACACTGAGGCTACCGTGGACCTCATGCGTATCGCCGGTCTTGAGGAATGCGGACTGTGCTGTGAGATAATGCGCAACGACGGCACCATGATGCGCACCGAAGAGCTTCAGCAGAAAGCGCAGGAGTGGAACATGAAGTTCATTACCATAAAGGCGCTGAAGGAGTACAGAAAGGTACACGACGTCCTTGTAGAGTGCGTGGCAAATACGAAACTCCCCACAAAATACGGCGAGTTCAGAGCCCTCGGCTACGTGAACAAGCTAAACGGCGAGCACCATGTAGCTCTTGTAAAGGGCGATATCGGCGACGGAAAGGATATACTCTGCCGTGTTCATTCCGAATGCCTCACAGGCGATGCTTTCGGCTCACTCAAATGCGACTGCGGACAGCAGTTTGCGGCGGCAATGTCACAGATAGAAAAAGAGGGGCGCGGAATACTCCTCTATATGCGCCAGGAGGGAAGAGGCATAGGACTTATAAATAAGCTACGCGCCTACGAGCTTCAGGACAAGGGCATGGACACACTCGAAGCAAACCTTGCTCTCGGTTTCCCGGGAGACATGCGCGAATACTACATCGGAGCGCAGATACTCCGCGACCTGGGCTGCAAAACACTGAGGCTCCTGACCAACAACCCCGATAAGGTATACGGGCTCAGCGGCTTCGGACTGGAAATAAAGGAGCGTGTACCCATACAGGTGGACGCTACCGCATACGACCTGTTCTATCTTAAGACAAAACGCGACAAGATGGGACATATTCTTAATTACTGAGGTGTTTTATCATGAGTACATTTTTAACAGTTGTTCTTATCATTCTCTGCACAGTCGCTCTTGTATCTGATATATGCTTTTTCATTTCATGGTCAAGAGCAAAGGAAAAGTCGTTCATAAGCAATATCTGGTCGCTCGCTGTACTTCTTGTCATCGCTGTCTGCGGTATGCTTGATAAAAACACTGTGCATTCCGTCCTGCTGATATCGCTCGCGGTACTCCTTATCCCATTCGATATCACCTGCCTTTCACCCGAGGGGATCAGGACTGCTATTTTTGCAAACAAGGGCATTTCTCCCGTGCAGAACCTGAGCTATGAATACAGCAAGGGACTTTTCGGTATGGAGAAGCTCGATCTTTTCATGAACAATAAGAAGTTCGCAAGGGGCTTCAATCTCGGCATAAAAAAACCGAAGACAGTAAAAATGCTTGCAGACTGGTACGGAAAGCACGGCTATGAGAATCCCCTGACAAAGTAAAGGAGCATTAAGATGAAAACGCGATATATAGCCATAGGCGCTGTATGCCTGATGTGCGTACTGTTTGTATCCGGCATCGTGGGATATTTTATATTCATGCGCCGCGTAAAAACAAAAAAGACCGCAATCAGGCTCAAAAGGCAGCTGAAAAAGAACGCTGTATGGTGGGCCTGCATATGGACGGCATGGCTCGTTATAATCTTTCTCAGATGGGACGCCGCAAGAACCCTGCCTGACGCAAAGGATTATATGACAAATATGGGTCTGTTCCTCATTGCGGGACTTATCCTGACTGTACTGCTTATTCTGGACTTCTTTATAGGCAGATACGCATTCATAACATCACAGAGGGTGTACTTTCCCGACAACTTCGGACTTGCCCGCAGCAAGAAGAATGTAATGTACAAGCTCACAGGAGACAGACTCAGGCTCTGGTTCAACAACGGCGTTATGCCAAAGGAATTTGAAGTCGTGGAAAAGCAGGAGGAACTTGAAAAGCTCCTGCGCGACAACTATAAGCTCAATAAAATGGAAAGAAACTGAACGGAGGAATATATATTATGAAAACTTACGAAGGAAAACTTGTCTCAAAGGACACAAGAATAGGAATAGTAGTAGCCCGTTTCAACGAGTTCATCACTTCAAAGCTTCTCGGTGGAGCTGTTGATACCCTTAAGCGTCACGACGTCAGCGAGGGCGCTATAGATATCGCATGGGTACCGGGTGCATTCGAGATACCGCTGATTGCTTCAAAAATGGCTAATTCCGGCAAGTACGATGCCGTTATATGCCTCGGAGCCATTATCAGAGGCAGCACCTCCCACTATGATCTTGTCTGCAACGAAGCTGCAAAGGGTATCGCACAGGTGTCACTCCAGACAGGCATACCAGTTATGTTCGGAGTGATAACCACCGAGAACATCGAGCAGGCTATCGAACGCGCAGGCTCAAAGGCCGGCAACAAGGGCAGCGAATGCGCTGAGGGCGCTATCGAGATGATCAACCTCATCAGAGAGATAGAGGCATAATGGCGAATATCATATTCGACTACGACGGCACCATTCACAACTCCATGCTCACCTACGCTCCCGCCTTTCGTGATACCATGAAATGGCTCTCTGACAACGGCTATATTGCTCCCAAAGAGTACACCGACGCCGAGATAAGCTGCTGGCTGGGATTCAATTCCACTGATATGTGGAGCAGCTTTCACCCGGAGCTTGACCCGGAGATACGGGAAAAAGCCCGTATCATGCTGGGAAATGACATGGCGGAACGCATAGAACGCGGCGAGGGAGCTCTGTACGACGGAGCCGCGGAAATGCTCACATCCCTTAAGAAAAGCGGCTATACCCTGATATTTCTCAGCAACTGCCGCTTCCATTACCTTGAACGTCATAGGAGAGTATTCGCTCTTGACCGCTTTTTCGACTTCTTCTACTGCTGCGAGGCTTTCGGCTTTATCCCGAAGTACGAGATATTCCGAAAGATAGCTCCCCGCCACAGCGGCAGCTTCACAGTTGTCGGAGACCGCTTTCACGACATAGAAACAGCTGTACGCAACGGGCTCCATTCCATTGGCTGTGCCTACGGCTTCGGCTCACGCGAGGAGCTTTCACAAGCGGACATCATCGTTGACAGTATAACCGATATCCCTGCCGCTGCTGAAAAGCTCAGCCGCTGAAAGGAATGTGATATATATGACTTTTCCGAGGATTCTTTCCGCCGCCGCAGCAGCTGCTGTATTCTTTTCCTGCATATCATGCACGGACAGGAACGAAAAAGCCCCCCGTATCTCACGCTACAGGGACAAAGAAAAGGAATACAGGATAGGACAGTCCTACAGTGAGGATACAGGTACTGAGAGTGAACATCACAGCGCACCCCCTCATCTCGCCGAGGCTGACGAGGAAAAATTAAACGAGATCGAAGGGATCGTTCAGCAGCTTGTCATGGATCTTGAGCGTTCCGGCAGCGAAGATGAGATCAGGAACAGGATCAATACTCTCATTGACAGATACAACTCGCTGTATGATGAACGCACAATGGCTGAGGTAGCTTTCTACGGCAACTACACCGACGATAGCATAAGCGACATATATGACGGCTACTGCCGCAATATGGCTGTAGCGGAGGCTCTTATAACCTACGGTTTCCATATTGGTCAGCAAAGTGAATACAGCCGTCTTTTTCAGGGATTGCTCCCCGCAGACGCAGAGGAACAGTACAGCAGCGGGGATTACGATACCGAAGCTGTACGTATAGAGGCTGAAATGGCTTATCACGACGCTTCGGAGTACCTTTACGAATATTATGACATAATAGGCAGCGAGAAGCTTTCTGACGATGAAAAGGACCTTAAATGCGCGGAGATACTTCTCGAAATGCTCAGCGACTATACTCCCGAGACCCTGTATGAGCAGTACAACAGGGACTACACCGGCGAAGATATACTGGCACTAAGCGAAACTGTTGCCGAGGAGATGCTGCCCGCTTATGACGCTCTTATCGACGCATATGTCAACTCATATATAACATCTGAATTTGACATAACAGAGCCCGATATAGGCGACCCATTCTACGTTATCAGGAACTATGCCCAGAAGCTTTCTCCCGATATCAGCAAAAGCGCCGATCGCATTGTAAAGAAACAGCTGTACACCATAAAAAATGATGACAGCGCCTTTGAGGGAGCCTTTACTGACGAACTTCCATCTGAGAACAGCGCATATATATTCATAGGAAACGTATCCGACGATCATCTGCTCGGTACTGCGGTGCATGAATTCGGTCACTTTCATGCCTCTTTCTACGATGATACACCCGCTCTGGCGATAACCGACAATATCGACCTTGCAGAGATCCAGTCGCAGGGCTTTGAACTTCTTTTCACCCAGTTCTACGACGATATATATGACCAAAGCGGAAACAACATGAGGCTTTATACCCTTGCCGATCTTTGTGACGCAGTAACAAGCGGCTTCATGGTCGGAAAATTCGAGTACGATCTCGTATCAGATACCGATAACCTTAGCCCTGAGGACGTAGTTGAACTTTTCGACGAAGCAGCAAGCTATTACGAAGGCAGTCTCCATCTCTACGAGATAGAGCACCTTTTCGAGAGCCCCGGATACTATATAAGCTATGCGACCTCAGCACTTGCAAGCCTTGAATTATTCGATGACGTTATGAACGATAAGGAAAAGGCTCTTGAGAAATACGAAAGCATTGCGAAAATATCCTGCAACTCAGACGAGTACACATTCCGCGAAGCCCTGAAAAAATGCGGCTTCAGAGACGTACTGTCGAAGGAAAGCATTACCCGAACAGCAGATATGCTGAAAAAGTATGCAGAAGAACTTAGTTAAAGAACAAAACAGGTATAAAGAAGTTGTTTCTTCCTTATACCTGTTTTTATAATTTCGGACAGCCTGATAAAGCGAATATCAAGCCATTGCTTTTTTATTCTGTTCTTAAAGCAACGACAGGGTCTTTTCTCGCGGCAACTCCCGCAGGGATAAGTCCTGCAATAAGGGTAAGTATCATACTTATGAACACTAGTATGACAGCACCCGCAACAGGAACATGAGCCCTGAGGGTATCAAGCGAGGTAAGACTATGGATTATGGCATTTATGGGTATGGTGAGAAGCACCGAAACTCCTATGCCGATAAGTCCCGCCGCAAGTCCCACAAGCAGTGTCTCTGCATTGAAAACAGTGCGGACATTTCGCTTTGAAGCACCGATAGCTCTGAGAATACCGATCTCTCTTGTACGTTCAAGTACCGAAATATATGTAATAATACCTATCATAATAGACGAAACTACAAGTGATATGCCTACGAAAGCGATGAGAAGATAGGAAATACCGCTGATAATGCCTGTTACTGACGACATAAGGAGAGCAACAACATCGGTATAGTGAATAACGTCAGCCTCCTTTGCACCGTCGTTATAGCGCTTTATTGCATCTGCGATATCGTCCTTGTCCTCGAAACTCTTTGCAAAGATACGTATCGATGAAGGGTCTGATTCATCAGCCACACCGAGAAGCCTGAGATTGTCCTCGTATGTGGATTCTGATATCTCCTCGGGAGTATACTTGTCAAAGATCACTCCGTAATTGTCAAGGCTTATCTCAGCAGTATCAAGCATAGCCGCAAGCTCTGCATTGCCCAGTGCGCCAAGCTGCTCCTGTGAAAGCTTTGCATACTGCTCTGCTATCTGCTCGCGTATAGCCTGCTCAGCATAGCTTTTTATGTCCTCATCGCTCATCTGAGCAACGAATGAAGTTATCTGTGCAGCGTCCACGCCAAGCTCTGAAGAATACATCTCAGTTATCTGACTGATGAATTTGCTGCGGTCAAAATCCTTCATTGCAGCCTCAACCTGAGCGTCCGCCTGCTTCGGGTCGGGCTGGGCAGCCACAAGGCGGAAGATATCAGCCTTTGTATCCGTATCGGCAGTCTTTATGAAAGCCTTTGCTGTCTCTGCCTTTTCCTGAGGAGTAGGCTCAGAGTAGTCATCTGTCATAAACTTTCTGCCTGTAATTATATCGGTCTCCTTGTCAGCGATCTGCTTCTTTACGATATCACTGTTATTTGTAGTCTCTATTACATAGTCCGTAAGCTTTGAGGTATATCCGATATATCCCTTGAGCATAGGAGCCTTTACGCCCTCCTTGGCATGAATGAAACCTACTATCTTGATATCGGTACCTACATTGTCTGCTCCGAAGATATAGTCAAGTCCTGTCTGGGTAGCTGTGAGATCGTTCATACCGCCGCCTGCCAGGTCTTTCTGGTAATACTCGCAGGGCATTACCATCTTGAACTTCTTTTCCATGATCTCATCGAAACGCCATTCAACCTGACCGTAATCCTTTATCTCCTGATTGCTCATGACAGCCTTGAGCTTTTCGGCAAAGCCCTCCTGATCCTTAAGTCCCAATGCATAGACGATAATATCGGGGAGCTCGTTGTTCTGCCTCAGAATCACCACTACCTCGTCGTAATTCTCGGGCCATCTTCCCTCTATTACGTCATACTGCTCCTTAACAAGAGGATTTACAGCTTCGCCGTTCTCACCGGGGAGGAGCTCCTCCATTACATTGAGACCGAAAGCCTGCATCTCCATATCAGCCATTGGGTTGTTCATGGAAGCTGCCATTATATCTGAATCGCTCATTCCCATAGCCTTGCTGTACATATCCATGAAGTCCGCCTTGATTATCTCGCCTGAAGGAGACTTTGTATAAACAGGCATTTTGACGTCATATGAGTATCCGATGGCAGTTGACTTTTCAGCGATAACGCTGTCATGGTCGAGGAAAGTCTTGAAGCCCTTCATATTGTTTATCTGCTTGGCGGATGCATTGAAGGAATTGAACATGTCATAGACCTGAGTATTTGCATAGACGGTATCGTCCCTGAACTCGCGGCTCTCGTACTCCTTCTGATTCTGCATGAGAGCTTCTATCATACCCGAGGTATCCGTATTCTCACGCATTATCTCAAGCGGATATGAGGAGAGCGTCTCCTCCTGAACATTGTTTATATACTCATTTATACCTGTTGCAAGGGAAAGTATCAGAGCGATACCGATGATACCTATAGAGCCTGCAAAAGCTGTGAGTATAGTCCTTCCTTTTTTGGTAAGGAGGTTATTGAGAGAAAGCGAGACACCAGTACCGAATGACATCGAAACACGCTTCTTCTTTGTCTTTTCCTTTTTTTTGGCGGATTTTTCCTTTTTCTTTTTACCTTTTCTGACATTTTCCGCATTGAACGGATCGCTGTCCCCTGTTATCCGTCCGTCCTTGATCCTGACGATACGTGTGGCATACTGCTCAGCCAGCTCAGGGTTATGGGTTACCATAACGACCAGTCGATCCTTCGCGATATCCTTGAGCAGCTCCATAACCTGCAATGAAGTTTCGGAATCGAGGGCGCCTGTAGGCTCGTCGGCAAGGAGGATATCGGGGTCATTTATAAGAGCACGTGCAATAGCCACACGCTGCATCTGTCCACCCGACATTTGATTTGGCTTTTTATGGAGCTGATCTCCCAGTCCGACCTTTTCGAGAGCCTCCTTCGCACGCTTTCGCCGCTCAGCCTTTGATATACCCGATATAGTCAGCGCAAGCTCAACATTCGAGAGCACAGTCTGATGAGGTATAAGGTTATAGCTCTGAAAAATGAAGCCAATAGAGTGGTTTCTGTAGGCGTCCCAGTCTCTGTCCTTGTATTCCTTTGTGGAAACACCGTTAATGATAAGGTCACCCGAGGTATAGTGATCAAGACCTCCGATGATGTTGAGAAGCGTTGTCTTGCCGCAGCCCGAATGTCCGAGGACGGCAACAAATTCGCTTTCACGGAAGCTAAGGCTCACGCCCCTGAGGGCAGACACCACGTTTTCTCCGCTTCCGTATTCCTTAACGATATCCTTTAACTGAAGCATATTATCCCCTGCTTTCTTTTTGATTTTTTAACCTAATCATGGCAGATGTGATTAAATATCACACAATTTATTATAGCACTTTGTAGAATAAATGTCAATCTGCCTTGTAGTAAATTAACAAGGTCTTAACGTATTTTTCACAAATGAAAAGGGCGCTGTTTGTTAACAACGCCCAATTGAATTTATTACTTCATGCCGTACTTCTTAAGAAGAGTCTCGATCTTTGTATGAGGATCGATGATCTTGCTGATTGAAACATCGTGGTTGATTGCTTCGATGAAATAAGCGATATATTTTGATACGTCCACTTCGTGGAACCAGGGTCTGCTGAGAAGCTCGGGAGTTCTGTATGTGAGATTCGTACCGAATACACCGTCGATGATACCGTCCTCATAAGCCTTATCGAACTTTTCGAGACCGTTTGTGAATATAGCGTAAGTAGCATAGGCGAAGAATCTGCCTGCCTTCTTCTCCTTGAGAGCAGAAGCAACGTCCAGCATGGATTCTCCTGATGAGATGATATCGTCTGAAACGAACACGTCCTTTCCCTCAACGGGATTTCCGAGGTATTCGTGCGCAACGATGGGATTGCGGCCGTTTACGATAGTTGAGTAATCTCTTCTCTTATAGAACATGCCCATTTCAACACCGAGAACTGAAGCGTAGTACATATTTCTGTTAAGAGCTCCCTCGTCGGGGCTGACAACCATGAACTTGTCCTTGCTGAAGCTGATATCCTTTATATCCTTGAGCATAGCCTTTAGCACCTGATAGGTAGGCATAACGTTATCGAATCCCATAAGCGGGATAGCATTCTGAACTCTCGGGTCGTGAGCGTCAAAGGTAACGATATTTGATACTCCCATAGCCTCAAGCTCCTGAAGAGCGCATGCACAGTCAAGAGATTCACGGTAGCTTCTTCTGTGCTGACGTCCGCCGTAAAGAGTAGGCATAATGACAGTTATACGGTGAGCTTTTCCGCTTGCCGCCTGAATGATTCTTTTAAGATCCTGGAAATGATCGTCCGGAGACATAGCGTTCTGCATGCCGAAGTAGTCATACTTGATGCTGTAGTTTCCGACGTCGATTATGATGAAAAGATCCTTGCCGCGAATAGTAGACTTGATGTATCCCTTGCCGTCACCTGAAGAAAATCTCGGACATTCGCTCTCAACGAGGAAGGTATCCACGTTGATTCCGCCCTTTCCTGCCCAGTCAACGAGGTAATCGTCAATCTTCTTTCCAAGCTCAGTAACGCTGTTCATAGCTATTATGCCGATAGGTGCAACATTGGAATCACTGCCGAATAGAATTTCACTTGAAGCTGTCATAACACTTTTTTCGCACGTATAAACGCACGATACTCCTTTCGCTTTTTAGTCATTTTCGGTCAAAGCCCTGCTCACTTGCAGAAATACTCGATATAGCGGTCAATATCACCGCTTATGATCTCTTTTGCAATGTCTGCATGATCGACCTCGTTTACGGCTGTTGTTTTGTTTTCAAGTTCCTTGTAAACCTTGAAGAAATGGGTCATTTCGTCAAAAATGTGTTTTGGAAGCTCCTCGATATCCTTATACATATTGTAGTTCGGATCATCAAACGGTATAGCAATGATCTTCTCGTCATGATGCCCGTTATCCAGCATTCTGATAACCCCGATAGGATAGCATCTTACCAGCGTGAGCGGCATGAGCTGCTCGGAACAGAGTACAAGTACATCAAGGGGGTCATTGTCGTCTGAGTATGTCCTCGGGATAAATCCGTAGTTTGCGGGATAATGAGTGGAAGTATAGAGGATTCGGTCCATTTTTATAAGACCTGTCTCCTTGTCAAGCTCATACTTGATCTTGCTTCCCTTGCCGATCTCGATAACCGCAATGAAATCATCGGGAGTTATTCTCTTTGGACTGATCTTGTGCCAGATATTCATAAGCTCCTCCAAAACGTGTCTGCCTGTGCAGCGGGCACAAATGCAGAAATATCGATAAAGCCACTTGCATGGCGTTATCCCCTACTAATTAGTATACCATTTTTTTGAGATTTGTCAATATAAGCGGTCATTTTCAGCATTTATTATAAATTATCCTGAAATCATGGAGTTTTTTCGTCTTTTCGTCTTTATACGTCAAAAAACGGCGTTTCCTTCAATATATTCAGATCGAGACCGCTTTGTTAATAAAAAATGAATATTGCTAATGAATATTATAATATTATTCTATTGCTTTTTCACTGAAAATATAGTAAAATATATTTGTATAATTTCATCAGGAATTCACAGAGGGGGTTGCAGTTCTTTATGATCGGTTCACGTATCGCAGTAATAATCGAAGAGATAGGGCAAAGCTATCAGAGCACTATTTTAAGCGGAATTAATCAGGGCGCAAAGGAATTCGGGCTCAATATGGCTGCATTCACATCCTTCAGCGGAGATATGAACAATCCCCGCCACGATATGGGCGAGTTCAATATATTCAGGCTATCCGATTTCAAGGACTTTGACGGTGCGATACTGCTCACTAACACACTTTCCTACAAACCTGTAGTCAGCGATATAATCGAAAGAATAAAGAGGGCGGGCATACCTGCCGTCAGCATTGACAACGATATAAGCGGATTTTATTATATCGGAAGCGACAATTTCAGCGCTATGCGGAGCATTACCGAGCATATGATAAAGGTTCACGGCTTTACGCGCTTTGCTTATATATCGGGTCCGGGAGGAAACCCGGAAAGCTCCGAGAGACTTGCAGCCTTCTGCACGGTCCTGGAAGAAAACGGTCTGGAAATAGCCGATGACGCGATATACTACGGCGATTTCCGTTCGCCAACAGGCAAAATGGCTGTGGATCACTTCCTTGAAGCCCTACCCGAACTCCCGCAGGCTATCATCTGTGCCAACGACGTAATGGCAGCCTCTGCCATAACCACCCTCAGGTCACACGGCTACAGCGTACCCGATGATATAGCCGTTACGGGCTTCGACAACACTTACAACAACCACAATTACCTTGTTGAACTCACATCTGTTGACCGTCCCCTTGAGCTGTCCGGCCTTCTCGCCTGCCAGATGCTATACAATCACCTAAACAAGATACCGCAGGACAGAAAGCTGCTGCTGAATATGACCCCTCATTTTACCGAGAGCTGCGGCTGCTCCCACAACGCACTTTCAGACGTTAGCGAGCTGAAGGAGCTGAATTTCCGAAATTACTCCAACTTCGAGAACGTACAGCTCTACATGTCGGTGCTTAACCGAATGTCCACCCAGCTTCTCGCATGCAACAGCTTCGAGGACTATATAAACACTCTGAGAAGAACCGCGCTGGAGATTCACCCCGACGAGTTCTACTTCTGCTTGTGCGACAACTGGAACATCGAGTCATCCATTGACACCTCCATGACCCTTGACGGCGTTGACAATTCTGTTCCAATGGCTTATACCGACGAGGTCACCATACCCATAGCATACGTGAACGGCAGATTCATAAACTGCGACAAGATAAAATCAAAAAATGTCTTTCCTCCGCCTGCCGAGAACGGCAAATCAGGCAAACTCTATTACATAACCCCCCTGCACTTCGGCGAGCGCTGCCTTGGCTACATGATAATACGCAGTACACGCCATGAGCTTCAGAATATCATGTTCGAGACCTTTGTCATAAATATCTGCAACTCCCTCGAAAACATGAGAAAGCTCATGTGTCTCGAATACGCCGTAAATCGTCTCGGAAACCTCTATGTTCAGGATACGTTTTCGGGAATATTCAACCGGAACGGCTTTGTTCACGCGACAAACGACATTTATCACGAATGTATCGAAAAGCAGCGCAGTATCATGCTCATGTTCATCGACCTTGACGGCTTGAAGGGAATAAACGACACCTACGGACACAGTACAGGCGACAAGGCTATATGCTGTATTGCCGATGTTCTCAGGGAGTCCTGCTGCAGCGGCGAGATATTCTGCCGTTTCGGCGGAGATGAGTTCATAGTTTTCGGAGCCGATTACAATGACGAAATGGCAGAGGATCTGACAGCCGTTATACAAAACAATATCAAGCATATCAACGACAGCGCAATGTACCCCTTCAATCTCAGCGCAAGTGCAGGATACTTTATTGCTACGCCTAAAATAGGAGAAGACATTTTCTACTTCGTGACCGAAGCAGACAAGAAAATGTACAACGAAAAGCGCAAGAAAAAGCATTCCAACTACCTCAAATCATAGATACAGGCCGCTGTACACCATACAGCGGCTTTGCTTTATCTGCAAATTATGAACAAATTGTAAACTTTCTTCTTTACAGATAGATTTGCTTTTCATCATATGATATAATAAACAGAGAATTACGGGCTCGTAGCTCAGTTGGGAGAGCGCTGCGTTCGCAACGCAGAGGCCGAGGGTTCGATCCCCTTCGGGTCCACTTCACGTCTCACATCATTTGGGACGTTTTTTTATTTGCAGCTGCTTTCTGTCACAGCACCGGACTCCCACGCCCTTTCTGCTGACAATTCCCGTAAATATATGTCACTATTGTGCTGATGAATATTGACAGGACATTTTTACTGTGCTATAATTTATCTATATCTTATATTCGGACGGTGAACAATTTGAAAATAGACGAAATAGGCTACAACCACAGACACAGCAACGATTTTTGCATTAACAGACCATACGGTACCAACAGCTGGCTCATGCTTATCGTAAAATCTCCGGCACATTTCCGCATTGACGGCAAGGATATCCGCACCTCGGCTCACTCTATCATCATATACAAGCCCTATACTCCCCAGTATTACTATCCTGCCACAGACGAATACTACGATGACTGGCTCCACTTTTTCCCCGACGAAAAAGAACAGCAGCTCATGGAGGAGCTCTCCATACCGCTTGATACTCCCGTAAATATATCCGATATCACAGATATGTCTGCAATGATGAGAAGCATGTGCTTTGAGCATTACTCCTCCAACCCATATAAGGAACAGTCCATCGAACTGTATTTCAAGCTCCTGATACTCAAGATATCAGAAAAGCTCCGCAGAAAGGAACAGAGCCACGAAAAGCCAGAGGGAATATACTCTGATAAGCTCATATGGATAAGACAGTCCATATACCGCTGGCCCGACCGCGATTACTCCATAGACGACATGGCAAAGGAGCTTTCCCTGAGCCGTTCACGCTTCCAGCACCTTTACACCGAGACCTTCGGCGTAAGCGTAAACAAGGACGTTATCACCAGCCGTCTCACAAAAGCGGCTGAGCTGCTGAAAACCACCGATCTTTCCGTAAAGGACGTGGGAATAAACGTAGGCTATGGCAATACCTCATACTTCGTAAAGATATTCGGAAGCTTTTTCGGACAGACCCCGCTGCAGTACAAACAGTCGGAAATAAAGCAGTAAAACCAAAAGGCATAAAGAAGTTTCATCTTCTTTATGCCTTTTTTATTTCCCGAACCGTACTACGGAAGCTTTCTTTTTTTATGTCCCAGACCCGACATTACCACCAGGGTAAGTATCACAAGTATCACAATAAGCACAGCCGCTATCTTTGAGCTGAACTTAATCGCCAGTATAAACAGCACACCCACGATAACTCCGACATACGTAAGGAAACGGTTACGTATAAGAAGCCTTTTCCGTTCGGCAGCCAGCCTTTCCTGCTCCTGCCTTTCATGGCGTCGCCTTAGCTCCTCAAGCTCGTGTTTTTCCTCACCGTCTATCTTCTCCTGCTCACGGGCAAATACAGCGTCACGCACCGCACTGATAAATCTCTCGTAAACCGTGGATATCCTGAGCTTATCATCTCCCTCAGCATACTCAACAGCTTTTTGTATTGAACTGCCCAGCATATTGCTGAACTGCTCCCTGAAAATATCATCATCGGCAAAATCATACCCGAACCGTGCTATATAATCATCGGCAAAGCTGTTCACCACATCTTCAAGGAGGAGGTCATTTCCGCTTCGGCAGCCGTTGTATGACAGGAACTTTGCAAAATGCGCCTGCCAGCATCTGGGAGAGGCGTCAAGTATCATATCGCTGTATTCCTCAGCCGCTTCAAAGTCCTCGTCTGTAAGAAATATATTCATTCTCCGTATGAGCTTTTCGGGAGATGCGGAGCTGACTTCGCTGCTTTCATCCCCGCCGCCTTTAACATGCTGCTTAACCTTCCGGATAAGCTCGGCAAGAAAGCTCATTTCCGCAGCCTGCATGATATCATACTCCGAGAGCTCCGCCGGAACGTCACCCGTATCCGTATTCTTAATGCAGGTAACTATGAGCTTACCCTCATCTTTTATTGCAGCAGCCGCACATCTTCCCCATTCCCCCTTGAAGCGGGGAGCTGTAAAGCTTTCGGAAGCAGCGCTCACTATTATAAGAACCGGCGCACAGCCGACAGCAGCATTTATATAGGATTCCGAGTCGTTTTCTGTCATTTCGCCAAGAGTTACGGGAGCATAGAATACTCTCAGTCCCTCTTTCACAAGCTGGCCGTATATCTCGTCAGCAATTATTCTGTCGTCGGATATGCTCCCGTTATCAACAATTATACGGCAGCAGATGAACACATCATATTTCACCCCTGTACCGACCCGCTCCAGCATCTCCCGCCGAAGCATTTCAATGGCAGAAGCCTCGCGGCGGTAGACCGCACATTGCTCTGCGTCGGCAAGACTCAGAGCCGTACAGCAGTCCCTGTCATCAGTTAGACTGGTCCCGTAAGCCCTGTGGCACACAGGCAGCTTCATGCCTGAAACAGGCTCATCCTCATACAGGATACCGCAGCGGCAAAGCACTTTTCCCCAGTAGCCCTCGGGCTCATCGGGGAACTCACCGCACAGCTGTGCAAACAGCTTCTCAGCTCCCTCGAAATCGGTCTTTATGCGAAGTCCGCAGGCTCTGTTGTATATCTCGGCGTATTTGTCCCTGTAAAGCTTCGGAACCGTCTGCCGCGAACCGCAGTACTCGCACTCGCAGATGCTTTTCCCCTCGCTGAATGGCAGAAGTTTACCGCACATCTTGCAAACATATCCCACAGACCTCACCGCCTTTCAAATAAAAGTAAAAAATATTTCTTCTATCAGATTATACCACATTTTTCGGTAAATTTCAACTGTCACGGAACAAGTTTCCGCTGTTTTTACAGTCTGTACACATATTCCGCATTTCGACGCATGAAGAGTTCCCTTTGCCTGTCGGTTATATCAAGTCTTTCCGCAAAGCATATATGTGCCTCCTGAGAACAGCTGCCGAAATCCGAGCCGAAAATGAACCTCTCAGGCATAAGTCGTATTGCTTTTTCAAGAGAAGCCTTTATCCCGGGACATTTTTCGGGATCGTCCGCAACCGACGATGTGTCGAACCACACGTTCCCGCATTCGCCGAGCGTTTCAAAGCATTCATCAGTATAAGGATAGAAGCAGTGGCAGTACACGAAAGTGTTGTCCCTGCGCTTCTGTGCGAGTCCCTTCATTTTCAGCGGAGCCGCATACTGCGCTTCATCCCAGCCGGTGTGGAAAAGCACAGGCACGCCGAACTCGGCGGCAAGGTCATACACAGGGAACAGTGATCTGTCCGTACAGTAAAAATGCTCGTGACCTGTATAGATCTTCAGTCCGACTATATCGCCTTTAATAAGAAGCTCTCTGCAGTATCTCAGCTGCTCATCAAAGCTTATAAGCGGGCTTATCCCTGCAACGACCCTGATAGCGCCGTCGCCTCTGAAAAGCTCCGCACAGTCTCCCGACGAGCCTATAACACTTTCAAGCTCGGAATCTGCAATGACTATCCCCCTGTCAACGCCGTTCCTGCGAAGCTCACTGAGCAGAGCCTGCTTTTTTGAAACAAGATCGGGGAAGTCAACGGGAAGATGTAAATGAGCATCAATTATCATAAAAAACTCCTTTCGTTTTTACAGAGCGTGAAATAGAAAAAACCGCAGATCACTCTGCGGCAGCTTACGATTATATGCAGAGCGATGGATCTCAACACAAAAAGACCGCTCACGCAGCCTGTGCACATTAAGTTTCCGATCGTCCGCACTTTCCGACACATACGCTTACCGCTCCTGCGGCAGCCGTAACTTCGGGAGTATCACTTCCCTTTCGCTTATTCGCTCTGTGAGTAAATAATATCACATTTCATGCCTAAAGTCAAGCTTTCACGTTCATTACACGAAAGAACACCAACAGGTGACAGAATATCATATATTATTGCAGAAAAGAGGATATTTCATATGACCGGTATGAAGCAGCTTTCTTCGCGTTTTTTTTGATAATTTCAAACAAAAAAGCCGAAAAATGTCCCGTGACTGTTGCATTTTCAGTAATTGTATGTTATACTTATAAAAGTTTTTCGAGCATATTTGACATAAAAAGTGCAAAAACTGATCATAACGCCCATTTTTCAAATTGGACGACCAATTTTCCGAGAACGAAAGGTATAAAAATGAAGTTAAAATACATTTTTCCCGTTATAGCGTCAGTCTGCCTGCTTGCAGCCTGCGGAGGCAATAAAAAGGACTCTGATAATTACAAAAATGCAAACGCCCCAGGCACTTCTTCAACTGCGTTGAATACAACTTCCTCTACCGTCAAAGCAACTACGACCTCCACTTCTACCACAACGAAAAAGATCGATCCTCCGACCGATCTTGTGCTTACAGGCATGGAAACAGTTGAGGTATGCTCGGATATCACCCTCGATGAGTTCATTACCGACAGGAACGTTGAGCTCAAGGACGGCAGCATAATGCTGAATACCTCCGATACAGGCATTTATGAAGTGGATATCCCATATCTGTACAACGGCGGCGAGTTTGCACAGAAGCTGACCTACTCCGTAACGGATACCACAGAACCAACAATAATCAACGCAGGCTGGGACCTGAACCACAAGGCAGGCTCTCCCTTCGATATCAACGATTATGTAGGCTACGGCGACAATTTCGACAGACACCCAACACTGACATACTCCGGCATAGTAGATGCTGACACTGTTGGAGCATATCCTCTCATCGCCACAGTTACTGACAGTTCGGGGAATTCCTCAACCTGGGACCTTACCATAAACGTTGTGGAAGAGATACCCCGCGCTGTTGACGATAATCCCCGCATAAACTACAGTGACTTCATACAGCGCTATCAGGACATTGACGTCCGCTTCGGAATAGACGTATCCGTATGGCAGAACGACGTTGATTTCAATGCAGTTCGCGACGCAGGCTGCAGCTTCGTAATGATACGTGCGGGATATTATTACAGCGAAGTAAAACTTGATGACCGCTTCAGGGAAAACCTTGAAAAGGCAAAAGCCGCAGGGCTTGACGTAGGCGTTTACTTCTACACCACCGACAATACCATAAACGGAGTACGCGAACACGCCCGCTGGGTAGTCGAGCAGCTGGGCGGACAGAATCTTCAGATGCCTATAGCCTTTGACTGGGAGGAATTCGCAAACTTCCAGAAGTACGGCATGAGCATAAAGGACCTCAACGACATATACGAAGCCTTTGCCGACGAGGTAAGGAAGCAGGGCTATACCCCCATACTCTACAGCAGCAAGAACTTCCTGAATAATATATGGAGCGAGCGTTCAAAATCCATAGCTCCCGTATGGCTGGCACACTTTGTGGATTACACGGATTATACAGGCGAGTACGCAATATGGCAGGCAAGCTCCTGCGGACATATTCCAGGAATAAACGGCGATGTGGATATGGATATACAATACATGAACAAGCCTGTTTCCTGATTTGTCCTAAACTCCGATAATCTGCCGGACAAAAAACCAAAAGCCGCAGTATTTCAGTGAAATACTGCGGCTTAACTTTATCTGTAAGCTTCAATAATATCCATTATACCGTCTTTATAAACATTTCCGCCGAGAACTGTTCCGTCAGGGTCGAAGCAGAGCGCCCGTATATCATGAGGGACGTCCTCATACAGATTCTTCGGCGCATCTTTACCGATGAAGTACTCTGCCAGATACTTTTTGGCATTTCCCTGCGGAAAAATAACATTTCCACGACCAATCAAGAAGCCTCTGCGTTCAAAACTTCCAAGAAGCTCCCTTGTTCTGGCGTTATATGGGTTGTCGCTTTCAGTACTGACGAGCCATGCAGGACTTAGCTCCATAGGAACGCCCGACTCCCTTATGCATTCCGCAAAATACTCCACAGTCTCAAGGGGTATCGTTTCCTGATGAAAAGCGTCAACTGAAAGCAGCAAGCGGTTCACGCCGCTTTCAGCTATCATAGCAGCGACCTCATTTATCCTCGCCCTGTCGCGGCTGAAAAAGCCGTTTGTGATGAGTTCACGCTCTCCAATGCCTGCAAGCACAGCTGCTCTGTGTATACAGCAGACAGTTTCAGGATAGAGAAGAGGCTCTCCGCCGAAGGTCATAAGCGACTTTATATCATAGTGCATGCACACCTCAGAAACTGCTTTTGCCGCAGTTTCTCCGTCAATGTGCTCGCCGCCGAAAGCATGGCCGCCCTCGCTGCAATGTATACAGCGTCCAGTACAGCCCATAGTAACGACAAATTCTATTCTTTCAAGATTTTTAAGATAAACATTCATAATAACTGCTCCTTTGTGATAATCTTATTTTCTTACACTTATCGGCGCAGTACAGGAACATTTCTTACTCGGTGTGCCGTTCCCTCTTACCGCACCGAGCAGTTAATTCGTTTTTTCACCATGATTTTCCACCTCATACGGAAAGAACGATATCCTTGCCGCTCGGGATATACTCCACGGTCTCGATACCGCATTTATCGAAAAGAATGCACGAAGCCCTGACAGCCTCTGTGCCAGCATATTTGTTGTTATAGTATACAACACGCTTTATCCCTGACTGTATGATAGCCTTTGCGCACTCGTTGCAGGGAAAAAGTGTAACATAGAGAGTGCAGCCACTGAGACTGCCGAAGTTGCTGTTGAGTATGGCATTTAGCTCCGCGTGGCAGACAAAGGGGTACTTAGTGTCAAGGCTCGTATCCCCCTCCCTCTCCCAGGGCATATCATCATCATTGCAGCCTGTGGGCATACCGTTGTAGCCCACGGAAACTATCTTATGCCGGTCATTGACTATGCATGCTCCAACCTGCGTGGAATTATCCTTGCTTCTCTGCGCGGAGAGCATGGCTATACCCATGAAGTACTCGTCCCAGCTTATGTAATCGTTTCTTTTCATCGTATTCACCTCGAAAAATCACGTAATTGATAATTTATAATAGCATATATCGGTTGAAATGTCAATTAGTCGGGAGTTTTTAGTGATCAGTCTGCAGCAGATGCCGCGCCCCTCTGTCAGCTTTGCTGACATCTCTCTGTACTACAAGAAATCACCCCGGCATACTGCAAATAACTAATCACTAAAAACTAAGCCCCTCGGCGATAGTCGAGAGGCGTTGTTGGTTGGGGCAGCGGGATTTGAACCCACGAATGCAGGAGTCAAAGTCCTGTGCCTTACCGCTTGGCTATACCCCAACACTTACCAAAATATTATAACAAAAATCCTGCAATAAATCAATACCGCAGGATTTTTATTTTTATTTTAACTTATTCTTCACTCTTACTAAGAACGATTTTTCAGCAATACAACGCTGTATCAGTACCATTCAAGGTCTTTCATGTTCCTGAATTCAATCATAGCCATAACAATAGCCACAACAGCCGAAAGAGCGTCTGCAACAGGACCGGCATAGGTTATACCGTTGATACCCATGAGTATAGGAAGTACGATAAGCACAGGCAGGAAGAACATGATCTGTCTTGTAAGCGACAGGAATATTCCCTTTACAGACTTGCCTATTGACGTAAAGAATGTGGAAGTAATGGGCTGCAAGCAGTTGAGCCATGTAAAGAACAGGAATGTTCTGAAGAATTTCGAGCCGAATTCATAATAGCCCTCGCTTGCCTGATTATTTGCAAATACGCCAAGTATCTGTCTCGGGAACAGCTGGAAGGCCACAAAAGCAACTATTGAAATAGCAAGTCCCGCTTTAAGAGCCATCCAGTAAGCGCTTCTGACTCTGTCGTAGTTCCTGGCGCCGTAATTGAAGCTTTCGATAGGCTGAGTACCCTGCGCAAGACCGATAACGATAGAGAATACTATCATATTGACCTTCATAACGATACCCGCAACAGCTATCGGGTCATCAGCGCCGTACTCCGAAAGAGCACCGTAGTGCTTGAGCGAATTGTTGAGAACTATCTGAACTATGGCGATTGCAAGCTGATTGAAGCATGAAGCCATACCAATAGAGCATATCCTGCGCACTATACCGAATGACGGGAGAAGATGCCTGCCGAAGAGATACACCGACTTGAAGTTGAAGCAGTAGATGACAACTATCATAGCGGAAATAAACTGACCGATAACGGTAGCAATGGCAGCCCCCTTCATGCCCCAGCCGAGACCGAGAATAAATACAGCATCAAGAATAGTATTTATTACAGCGCCCGTGACATTGCATATCATTGTCATGGCAGGACTTCCGTCAGCTCTTACAAGATGACCTCCGCCCGAAGTCAGTATAAGGAACGGAAAACCTATAGCCGTATATCTTACATATTCCTTTGCATAAGGCATAACAGCCTCCGTAGCGCCGAAACGTCTGAGAAGCGGTTCAAGGAATGCAAGCGTCACCACTGAAAGCATAATTCCGCCCAGTACAAGCAGCGAAAGGGCATTTCCAGCAAAATACGGAGCTTTCTTCTTGTCTCCCATACCCATTGTAAGGTTGAAGCACGAAGCTCCGCCGATACCGAGCAGCAGCGCCAGCGCCATACATGCGGTAGTAAACGGAAAAGCAATGGAAGTAGCCGTATTTCCGAGAGTACCGACAGCTCTTCCGATAAAGAGCTGATCGACCATATTGTAGAGTGCGCTCACAAGCATACCGACAATACTCGGTATAGCAAATTTCAGCATAAGTGATCTTACAGGAGCATTACCGAGTGGATTGCCCATTCCCTCCGGCGGTCCTCCTGCGCCCATTGGCGGACGACTCATACCTTCCGGCGGTCCTCCTGCTCCCATTGGCGGACGACCCATACCTTCCGGCGGTCCTCCTGCTCCCATTGGCGGACGAGCCATGCCTACCGGTGGTCCTCCATAATATCTTTCATTCATATTTTACCCTTCTTTTCACTAAAAACATCAAATACCTATTAATTATACATCATTTAAAATAAAATTACAATAGCGGTATAAAGAAATGATATACCAAATCTATTTGATACTTCCCGTTAATTATAATGCAATTTCAACAATAAGGATATCTTTAGTCCTTGACACTAAGTTGCGTATGTGGTAAAATTATGTTTAGTGTTGATAATCTATAATACATACGGAGTGAAAAAATGAAGATAATACTTGCTTCCGCTTCGCCGAGACGGCGTGAGCTGATGAAATACATAACCGAGGACTTTGAAGCAGTCTCCACCGACTGCGATGAAACTCTCCCCGACGGTACAGAACCGCTGAAGGCTTCGGAGTATCTTGCTGTGCTGAAAGCAAAATCTGCTGCCGAGAAATATCCCGACTGCACAGTTATAGGCTGTGATACCACCGTTATATGCGGCGGCGAGATACTGGGCAAGCCCAAGGACAAGTCACAGTGTATCGCAGATATTACAAAGCTTTCGGGACGCACTCATCAGGTAGTCACAGGCTGCTGCATTATCATCGGAGGAAAACCAAGCTCATTTTCAGAGGTTACGGACGTGACCTTCCGCAGGCTCACTCCCGCTGAGATAGAAGCCTACGCCGACACCGACGAGCCATATGACAAGGCAGGCGGCTACGGCATACAGGGACTTGGCTCCGCACTGATATCCCACATTGACGGAGATTTCTTCAACGTAGTGGGGCTGCCCGTGGGACGGCTCTTTAATAAAATTAAAGAAGCTGTGAACTGTGATGCCGCTTCAGGCTGACTTATTAAGATAATGTGACAAAGCGAACATCTAAACTCTTAACTTCCGGGACACCGTCCCCTGCAACCAATCACTAAGCTCTAAAAACCAATAACTATAAAGGAGTATTTACAATGAACTCAACCGCATTTCATTCTGCCGACATTCTTTTACCAAAGGACTGCGATATGCACAAATGGTCCGTTATCGCCTGCGACCAGTACACCAGTGAACCCGAATACTGGGAAGAAGTAAGCGCAACTGTAGGGAACGCACCCTCAACGCTGAACCTGATACTTCCCGAGCTGTATCTCGAGCAGGACGGCGTTGCAGAGCGTATCGGAAATATCCACAAATCTATGGAAAAATACCTCGCCGACGGCATATTCACCGAATACAGGGATGCTATGGTGTACGTTGAGCGTACTCAGAGCAACGGCATACTCCGCCAGGGTATCGTTGGCGCGATAGATCTTGAAAAGTACGATTTCTCCAAGGGCAGCAGCTCCGAGGTAAGAGCTACCGAGGCTACAGTCATCGAGCGTATACCTCCCCGTATCAAGGTAAGACAGGGTGCTCCTCTCGAGCTTCCCCATATAATGATACTCATTGACGACCCCAACTGTACTGTTATAGAGCCTCTTGCGAAAAAGACCAGTGACATCAGCAAGCTCTACGACTTTGAACTCATGCAGAACGGCGGCAGCATAAAGGGCTGGCTTGTGGACAAGTCCGCGCAGGAGACAGTTGACAAGGCTCTCTGCACACTTGCAGACCCCGATACATTCTGCAAAAAGTACGGTCTCAGCGATACACCCGTTCTCCTCTATGCTATGGGTGACGGAAACCACTCTCTCGCTACAGCAAAGGAGTTCTACGAGCAGCTTAAAAAGGCAAATCCAGGCAAGGACCTTTCAAAACACCCTGCCCGCTACGCTCTTGCAGAGATAGTGAACCTCCACAGCGACGCTCTTAAATTCGAGGCTATCCACCGTCTTGTATACGATGTTGACTGCGATAAGCTAATAAACGAGCTCACAGCTGCACTGGAGCTTTCAGAGACAAAGTCTTCAGACCAGTACGTTATCTGCTCGTGTAAGGGCACTGAAAAGAAGCTTTACATCAACAAGAAGTCCTCAAATCTCTCCGTTGGTTCGCTCCAAAACTTCCTTGACGGCTACATCAAGGCAAACGGCGGAAAAATAGACTATATTCACGGAGCCGGTACAGTAAAGAGCCTTGCCGAGAAGCATAACGGCATTGCGTTCATACTGCCGGATATGGACAAGTCCCAGCTCTTCCCCACAGTTATCAAGGACGGAGCTCTCCCGAGAAAGACTTTCTCAATGGGACACGCCGAGGATAAGAGATTTTACATCGAAGCACGCAGGATAACCGAATAATGGAATTGTTAAGCAACCTCGCCGAGCTCCGCACAACGGAGCTTGGCGTGATTCGTATAAAGAGGAATTTGTCACTTGACTGCGCCGATGTCGTTGAATGGTGCAGGGAGCAGATAAGCTCTCCCGATGCTGACATAGAGCGCAAAGGGAAGAACTGGTACATAACCATAAACGGCTGTATCATCACTGTGAACGCTTACAGCTATACCATAATCACCGCTCATAAACTCAGAAAGGAGCGATAATATGAACATAAGAAGATTTAAAGAATCAGACGCAGCCGCAGTTTCGGCTGTTGTCATAAAAACTATAAGAATATCCAATGTTAAGGACTACCCTGCCGAGCTGATGGAAGAGCTCATAAAATCACAACAGCCGCAGAATATCCTTGAACGTGCAGGCTGGACGCACTTCTATGTAGTCGAGGATAACGATACTATCATCGGCTGCGGCTCTATAGGTCCGTTCTGGGGCAAAGAGGACGAGAGCGGCCTGTTCACTATATTTGTACTCCCCGAATATCAAGGAAAAGGCGTGGGCAGGCTTATTATTGAAACTCTCGAAAAGGACGAGTACTTCCTCCGTGCAAAGCGTATAGAGATACCCTCGTCAATTACAGGCTGCCAGTTTTATAGGAAGTTTGGCTACGACTACAAGGACGGCAAGGCTGAGCTTGACGAGGAGCGGCTCTATCGTCTGGAAAAATTCAGAACTCCTGCAATAAAAGCTATAGCAAGAAATAATATTCCAGAATGTACGGAAGTCATAAGAACGAGCTTTATGACTGTTGCCAATGAGTTCGGCTTCACTGTGGAAAATGCTCCCAGATTTGTTGCCTTTGCAACTACTGATGATAAGCTGTACTCGCAGTTTGACAGCGAGCCCCGTCCAATGTACGGCTATTTTTCCGAAAACGGAAGAATTATCGGATATTATTCCCTGCTTTTGCTCGAAAACAATGAATGCGAGCTGAATAATCTCTGCGTTCTTCCCGAATACAGGCATAAAAGCATTGGCAGCGCTCTATTCGCCGATGCCTGTACAAAAGCAAAGGATAAAGGCTGCGAGAAGCTTGTATTCAGCATAGTTGAAGAAAATGAGAAGCTCCGTAAATGGTACGAAAAGCATGGAGCTGTACATACAGACACGAAAAAGTTCGATTTCTTCCCTTTTACCTGCGGATACATGGAAAAGTCACTATAAGAAGGAGTAAACTATGTCCGACCGT
>JAEEGL016797041.1_pt1 | contig 33073 bp, 42 predicted proteins | sample 9134231 | NCBI WGS metagenome assembly JAEEGL01 (sample SAMN16246548, study PRJNA631951) | gut metagenome | biome: gut microbiome; feature: rumen; material: fiber-attached | host: Bos | place: Iran: Karaj | collected 2018-10 | reverse complement strand
TGCCGTTTTCTCCATATTGCTGGCTATGCCTGCAAGTTTTCCGTTGCCCGAAACTTCGGCAAGCCTGCCCAATGCGTCAGCAAGTTGGCTGATTGTGCCTGCTATCGTGTCCGCCACAGCCTGCACTCCCTGCATCGCCTTGCCAATATCACCTTTCTTGAAAGCGTCTCTAATCTCTTGCAGATTTTTGACAAATTCAGGGGTGTTACCTTTCTCCTGCAACTCTTTCTTCACTCCTTTGATGGCGGCTTTCACCTCTTCCCAAGCTTCTTTGGAAAGCCCGTATTTATCAAGCCAGTCTTTGTTGTAGGTGTCGCTGTCTAACTCCTGCAAGGAGCTTAACGCCTCTTTTATCGTCTCCTGCGTGGCTTCGGGGTCGAAAGCCTTGTCGAATATGGATTTGAGGTATGCGGATGAAAGGTCTTTCAGTGCATTATCGCGCTGTTTTTTCAGCTCGTTGATAGTACGCTGTATGCTGGCTTTCTCGGCTGGGCTGGATGAGTTTTTGAGTCTCTTTTCAAGCAATTCATTTTCCTTGTAGTACTGCTCGTCTATTTTCTTGCGTCGGTCGGCATAGTTCCCGTACTCCGCGATGAGTTCTTTGTAAAGGTCGGCCTCCTGCTTGGCAATGTCTTTGGTGAGGTCGGCGGCCTGCTTTTGAAGGTCTGCCATAAATTTGTTCTGTGCCTCGTTGCGGTCTGCTCCTTGTAACTTGGATATCTGCTCGTTTACAAGTGCCAGTTTCTGCTCGGCTGTCTCGGCTTCGGACATAATATTCTTGAACTGCTTTTTCTCCGCCTCAAAAGCACTGCCACCAAGAGAGGAAAGGCTTTCGTTACGCTCGTTCTGCAATTTTTCAACTTTGGCGTTGTAGTTCTCTTGTATTTCTGTGAGTTTATCGGCAAGCTGTTGCTGGTCGGTTATGGTTTCTTTGGCTTCTTTTTCGTATTCCTCTTTCTCTTCTTTTGCTTTTTTTAGGTTGGCTTGATACAAAGCTTCTATCAATCCGCCAAGTTTTACCTTTTCAACCTTATCTACAAAGTTTAAGCCTATAACGTTTTCCTCTCCTTGCATCTCTCTCGCCTTGCGGAAAAACTCCTGCAAGTTGGCAATACGTGTTTCAAGGGTTTCTCTTTCAAGGTCTATTTGCTTTTTGGTCTCTTTGGCAACAGTCGTTGTGGTTTTTGTAGTGTTAATACCTGCGGCTTCCAAATTGTTTTTTGCTTCTTCTTCTATCCCCATAGAGATTTTGAGGTTTTTCTCCATCTCTTTGTTGGTCTCATCTAAAGCTTTTTGTGCTTTTGCTGTTTCACGTCTTGCATTATTCAAAGCTTCTTTCTGTACTCCATAAACAGATGTTGATGTTCCTCCCATTGTGGCATCTCCACCAAAACCACCTCTCATTGGAGCTGAATAATATTTTGATGAACTTTTTTCCTTTTTTTCATCTTTTTCAGCCTTGTCTCGTGCTTTTTTTGCTTCTGCTTCTACCTTTTTAGCATTGCTTAATGTTATTAGTTGCTCAGCTCTCTTTATGGCCAACTCGTCGTTTTTCTTTAAAAGAGCTTCTGCTGTAGCCATATCAATAAGATATTGTATGAATTTGTCCTTGTTATCAACTAACAAGTTTTGAGCATCACGTACATTGTTGATAGATACTCCAAGTTGGTCAAAGGCTTCCTTGTTCTCTGTAATAAACTTTTTTTGCTCACTAAGAGTGTTTAATTTTTTCCATTGTCTCGAAAGTTTTTCAACTTGTTGTATAGGCTCTGATGCTATCTCTGCAACACTCTTTCTAAATTCATCTGCTTGTTTAACTGTGTTTTTCAAGCTGGTAATCATCTTGCTCATAATGCCAATCACAGCTCCAGCAAGTATAGCTAATGGGTGTATTTTAAAACCTTTAATACCTTTCTTTAGCATTTCCCAAACACCTCTTAACCCAGATACGCTTTTTGTGAGTTGAGTATTGTTGGCAGCATTGGCTTCTGTGTTGGCTATAGTAGCTTTTGTGTTCTTGATTATCTCAATGGTCTCCTTGCCCAAAAGGACGTTTTTTAGACGTCTCAACTTGTTGCCGATAGTGAGTTGAAAAGCGCTATCCTTGTTAAGCAAGTTATCCATCTGTTGCAAGCCCATAGTAATAGACATAAGACTTTGGACTTTCAGCATAATTTTCTGCAAATTCTCACTCTCTCCAGCAAAAAGACCTATAGCTCCTTGTGCTGCACTTGCTGCTCCGGCAATACCCTGCAAACCACCTACAAATCCCTGCAAGTTTTTTGTATCATTGGAGAGTATCTGTTGCTGACGTGCGGCATCGGCAAAAGCGTCTGCGATTGAAGCAAGTTCCTCTTGCATTTCTTGGTAGTGCTTTGTGGAACGAACAGCCCAAACCGCTTCCTCTCCACCTGCCATGCGTGCTGTTATTTCAAGGTTTGCCATTTCGTTTCGCAACTGCATCATTCGTGTCCTCAAAGAATTAACTTTCTGCTCACGTTCAGCGGATTTCTTTATCTCATTGTCAGTGTATCGCAAATTGGATTGTACTGCTTCTTTGAGTTTTTCACGTATTCTGTATTCTGCATCAAGGGAATCGTATTTTCTTTCAAAAGTTTGCTGTAACTTTTGGTTGCCGTCAGCCTCGGCATTGTCTATCATTAAAACAAGAGAGTTTATCTGTTGTAAAATACCAGCCATAGCGCCAGCGTTGCTCTTACCAATAGCCTTTAAATCTTGTTTGTTATTTATCAATCCTTGCTTTATACGATTTAGAACATCCTGCACTTGGTCGGCATTACGCAAGGCAATAGAGTTATCTAAGGTACGTCCTACATCTTCGGCTGTGTTGCCGATATTCTCAAGTCCGATGGTCATTTTCTTTTCACCAGACTCATCGTACTCAACTCCTGCATGTATGTATAATGCTCCGTTTATGTCTTCCATTTTATCCCAAAGATTTTAAAAAGTCCTTTATCTTGTCATTGTTTGCAGGGTCATCAGCGTTTACTGTTTCTTCGTTGTCCTTTCCTTTCTTGTCCTTGTCCGTGTCGTAGCTCGGCACCACAGCGTTGCACATCACAAAGTTTTCAAAGCTCATTTCGTATAGTATGTACTCGAAACTTACTCTGTACCACTTGCTGAAATTGCCGACGGTTGCCCAGACGCTGTCGTTTTTGTCTCCACTTTCCTTGTCGGTTTTGTTACGCTTATTCCTTGCAGGAAAATGTAAAACAACTTTGCAATATTCAACATATCAACACAATACAAGTTTTTACAGCAACAAAGTAACAAAACAGAAACAAAAACGCAACTGAAACACAATGCTTTGTTGTTTTGTCGGGGGGTGCTATTCTAACGACAGGAAAAACGACCCCAGCAAGGCAAAAAAACGAGGGCAAAAAAACGTGTTTTTGCACCCCGCACACTCCCCAAAAAACAGCCACCAAACGACTGTGAAACGACAGAAAAAAGTTAAAATTTCATTTTTCCGTGATAGTCTATGATAGTCTATGACAATGTATGACGTTAAAAAGTTTTAAGTTTGACAACGTATGACAGTCTATGATAGTTTACAATGTTAAAACGCTGATTTTGTCGTATTTGGTAGTTTTGAAATAAATAAATATCTTTGCAAAACAATAACGAAATAAACATAAATATTTATACCAAATTATTAAAAAAAATAATACAAAAAAAATAAAAAATTAAACACAATGAAAAATCAAGACCAAGACAGACAGCAAGCAAAGAGAAACGAAGAAACATTTGACGAGTTTATCAAAGTACCCGATGTTATGAAAATAACGGGTTTCACACGCAATTACATTTACACGCTCGTTTGCAAAAAGAAGATACCGCATTACAAGCTGATGGGTAGTGTTCGCTTCAAACGTTCTGAAATAATGGAGTGGCTTGAAAAATGCAAAGTGCAAATATGGGTATAGGATATTATTACTTTGTCCGAGATTGGAAAACCAAAACGCCCAAGTTCGTGATAAAAGAGGTGTGCAATGTTGATTTGCCAGCGTTGCGTAGGAGTTACGGGTGCAAGCCGTTTGGATTGTTCCTGAACGAGAAGCGACACAACACCCACGCCCCCCAGCGGACGGACAGAAAGCCGTACACCTACTATTTGGAGCTGACGGACGGCACAAACCTAACAGGCTTGTTTGAGGTCGGGAAAAGCCCGACAGCGACACTCTGCTACGGGTATGCCGACAGTACGACAAAGGACAAAGCGACCAACCCACTTATTGCCGGATACGGGCGGTACGTGGTTATACTTGACAACAACAAACGGGGTATCGAGCTGTTTGCTTTTCAAAGTGGCAACATCGGGAACATAGCAAAGGAGTTCGGACGGGGCAAATACAAGAAACTGATAGAGTATTGCCGCCGTTCCTGCCAGCTGTACCAAATGCCGACACTACAAACCACAATGGATTTTTGTAATGAACAGCACTCTGAAAATGGAGATAGAAAACAATCAAACAATGAATAAAGATAGTTTTGTTTTTTACAGGGAATGGAAAGACGCATTAAGGGAATTGCCAGCCGATGAACGATGTGCGGTGTATGAGGCAATAATAGACTATGCAACGACAGGCAAAACCAGCGAATTGTCGCAGGTTGCTAAATTTGCATTTGGCTTTATGAGGGGAACACTTGACAGGGACAACCTAAAATGGGAGGACATACGGCGGAAACGCTCGGAAGCAGGGAAAAAGCACAGCGGAAACCAACATACGCAGACAGAACCAAATGGAACAAATGGAACAAATGTTCCAAAAATGGAACAAGTGTCCCAAAAATGGAACAAGTGTCCCAAAAATGGAACAAATGGAACTGTATATGTAAATGTAAATGAAGATGTAAATGTAAAAAAAGAAAAAAATAAAAAAGAAAATCCGCAGGCGGATTTTTGCCTTCCGTTATCTGAAAATGAAAAAATAAAAGAGAGAAAAACCAAGTTTAAAAAACCGAGCATTGACGAAATAAAAGCGTATTGCACCGAAAGAAACAACGGAATAGACGCAGAAAGTTTTTTTTATTACTATGAAGCAAGGGAATGGAAAACAGGAAACAGCAAAATAAAAGATTGGAAAGCTTGTGTTTTGACTTGGGAAAAACGTCAAAAAGAAAAAAAACAAGCAAATTACAAAGGAAAAGACGGGAGCAAGCCCGAACCAATTGCAAGTGCTGACGAATTTAAAGAACGTCTTTAAAATCAAAAAAAAAGAAAAAAAAAAGTTGCGGAAAAAGAAAAAGCAAAATAAAGCCCGTAGAGCCACGATAATTTTTCAGACGGATAAACACACCCGAGAGAAAAGAAAATGCAACAGCGTTGAAATTTGAGGGCAAAAACGGCAAAATAAAACAAGATACCAACACCAGCAAAAACCAAAACACAATGATTACAATGGACGAGTACGAAGTAAATCCGACATTGAGCGAGCCGATACAAGAGGGCAAAAAGTGCAGACACCGCCCCGAATACACGCAAGGCACAAACGACTGTCTGAACTGCCGATACAACCACATCATAGACATTCAGAAACTTACAAAGGGGCTGGAACGTGTCAAGGGGAAGCAGTACACAAGCGGAACAGTCTGCATATTTGAACGGCTGACGGGCATACGGTAAACAAGCAATTGACAAATTGACAATCTATTATGGAAAAAGACGGACTTTCAAAGTATTACACGGGGAAAAGTGTAGAGCTGATGCGATCGCAGATACATTTTGCCGACTACAACCCACGCCGAATAAACCCCGACAACCTCAAAACGCTGAAACGGGGTATAAAAAAATTTGGCTTGGTGGGTGGCATAGTGATAAACCAGCGGACGGGCAACACCCTTGTAAGCGGACATCAACGCATAACGGCAATGGACGAGTTGCAAAAGTACGACCCCGACACAGGGAAAAACGACTACAAACTACGCTGTGAGGTGGTGGACATTGACGATGTGGCGGAGAAAGAGCTGCTTATCCTGCTGAACAATCCCAACGCACAAGGAGAATGGGACTACAACCAGCTGAAAAACATTGTGCCCGATATTGACTACACAGCCGCCGGACTGACTGACTACGATTTGACAGTTATGGGGCTTGACATACAAAACAGCGTGGAAGCGGTAGCAAAGACACTCGCAGAGGGAGAAACGGCAATCCCCACAATGGACTTTGGCATAAAGACACCGCCAACGGACACGCCAACGGCACCCCCAGCGGAGCCGAAAAGGGACGGGCATATTTACCAACGCAAAGCAGAGATAAGCAGGAATATGGACGGACAGCAGGAAAAGCAGACGGCGTTTGTTATGGTGCGTTTTGGGGGTATGTCCGATTTGTCTGATTTTCTTTCAATGTTCGACTACCCCGAAACAACGCAGGTAATTGACGGAAACGACTTTTTGCGGAGATTGGAAAACTATTAAAAACACTTGGCTATGTTAGAAAAAGCGTCAAAAATAATTGAGCGTGTGAAGCAGGAAACCGACAGCGTTTTGCTTATGCACTCTTTGAGTGGCAAAGACAGCATAACGCTTTTGGACTTGCTACACCCACATTTCAAACAGATTGTTTGTGTGTATATGTACATCGTTCCCGACCTCGACCACATCAAACCGTATTGGCGTAGTGCGTATATGAGATACAACAACATCAAGTTTGTACAGATACCGCATTACGCACTCTTTGAGTACATCAAAAACGGCTTTATGGGGTGCAAGCAGAACGCAAAACAAAAGCTCTACACCCTTTCCGACCTTGTGGACAAAATAAGGGTTGATATTGGGGTGGAATGGGCTTGTATGGGCTTCAAGCAGACCGACAGCCTTAACCGCCTGTTGATGTTGCGTGGCTACGATATGCAGGGCATCAACTACAAAACAAAAAAGTTTTACCCGTTGTCGGAATACAGCAACAAGGAAGTACTTGCATACATACGGCAAAACAGGCTGATACAGCCCGAAACCTACGGGGGCAGGGGGCAAAGCACAGGCACGGACATAGCAAGCCCGTACTATCTGCGTTATTTGCAAAAGTACTATCCCGCCGACCTTGAAAAGATATTCGCACAGTTCCCGATGACAAGGGGCATATTGGCAGGGGTATAGACACACAACACGCAACGAACAATGGGAGCCTTGACGATACAGACAACAAAGGTTTACGACTGCTTGGCAAAAGCGATATTCGGCGGTTACACGGTAGTGTCGGAGCAAGGCGGTGCGAGGTCATCAAAGACATACAACACCGTGCTGTTTCTCATTATTTACCTTGTGCAACACCCAAAAACAAGGCTCTCAATTGTCCGTGCCACATTGCCTGCGTTGAAAGGGTCGGTTTACCGTGATTTTGAGGAAAATATGAACCGTTGCCAGCTGTGGAACGCAAAGCAGATGAACAAATCCGATTTTGTGTATTACTTTGACAACGGGTCGGAGGTGGAATTTTTCAGCGTGGACAACGAGCAGAAGCTCAGAGGGCGCAAGCGTGATATTTTGTTTGTGAACGAGGCAAACGAGATTACATTCACAGAGTGGAAACAGCTGAAAATGCGTACAACAAAGTTTGCAATTGTGGACTATAACCCTTCATTTGAGGACGAACATTGGTTGAACGCCTTGAACAAGGAGAAAAGCACATTTCATTTCATAACCACGTACAAAGACAACCCGTTTTTGGAGCAGACAATCATAGATGAGATTGAGAGTTACAGGAACACAAACCCGTCATTGTGGCGTGTATATGGCACGGGGTTACAGGCAATAATCGAGGGGGCAATATACCCCGAATTTGAAATAGTGGAAGCACTACCCGACACCGACAAACGCCGATGGCTGGGTATGGATTTTGGATTTACCCACGACCCCACCGCAATAGTTGAGGTTGTGGAGCTGGGAAACGAGTTGTATATTGACGAAATAGCATATAAAACGGGGCTTGTGGCTGGTGATATTATCGGCATATTGAAACAGAAAGCGGACGGCAAAAAAGTGATTTGCGACAGTGCCGACCCCCGTTTGATTGAGGAGATATACAGGGGCGGTGTGAACGTCCACCCCGTACACAAGTATTCGGGTAGCATAATGGCAGGTATCACCAAAGTACGGGAGTACAAGCTGAAAGTTACCAAACGGAGTTACAACGTCATCAAAGAGCTACGCAATTACACGTACCAGCAGGACAAAAACGGCAATTGGCTTAATGAGCCGATAGACAGTTACAACCACGCCTGCGATGCGTTCCGTTACGTGGTGCTGGAAGAGATTTTGGGCAATGTCAAAAAGCCGTTAGACACGGAAAAATTGGAGCGTTATTTGAGGAGTTCGGGGTTGATTGGCTGACACGCCACACACCGACCACCGGCAACGAGGGACAAAAAAAAACAGTCATAAATCAAACATTCAAAGACAATGAAAAAGACAAAGAAACCCACATTGGAAGCCTTGAAAGAAGCGTTGGAGAAAACGCAGGGCAATTTGACGAACACGGCGGTTTTGCTTGGCTGTTGCCGTGCCAGCCTTTGGGAATGGGGAAAGAGAGACCCCAAATTTGCACAGGTGATTGACGATAGCAGGAAAAAGTTTCTCGACAACTGTCTGACAACCGCCCGTGTCGTGGCTCTCGGTATTCCGGTGATAGAGGGCGGAAAGATAACAGGCTGGAAAGAGCGACCCGACAGCCAAATGCTACGCTATTTCATCTCCACACTCGGACGAAACGAGGGCTTTGGTGAAAACTTGGATATAACCACCAACGGAAAGGACATCAACCAGCAAATAAAAATTGAGGTGATAGACCGCCGTGAGGACGTGCGACACGATGAGGAAAAGAGCGAGTAAAAAAGATTTGCTTATGTCGGAAAAAAGTCGTATCTTTGCATTTTCACAGACAAAAGAAAGTATAATATAAACACTTGAACCGATGAAAATAGAGTACAACGGAAAGCAGCTGGAATGTATCAGCCTTGCACTACGGCGTGTGTTCGCAGAACAGATTTTAAGGGGAGAAAAGACCATAGAAACACGGTTTGACAACTCTCTTATCAGTAGCATAATGTCGGACAAAGAAGCGGAAGCCCGTTTTATGCAGATACTGAAAAACAGCAAGATGTCAATAAACAAATTCAATAAGCTGACCGATGAACAAATGAACAAATGGCTGTCTAAATTATCCGATGAGGATATACAGTTTTTTGAACAAGATAACGGGGGAGCAAAAAAGGTTGAGGCAATCCACTTTTACGACCGCCACGCTGGGAAATGGGAGCTTAATGTGCTGGTAGATGAAAACGGGTTTTCAAGCCTGTTACAGCGTGAAATGGAGTATCTGCAAAACAAATACGGGTTTCACGATTTTGACAGCGACATAGACGAAGCAGAAACAAAGGTCGCAAACGGAGAATGGAACGAGGACGATGTAAGTTGTTTTTATTGGTTTCATATAAGCGGAATAATCAACAGTCGGGGGTTAGAAAGACATATACAGGACGTAAACCCCGATTTACAAGTAAATATCAGTTAGTAACCAGCCCAAAAGAGGGGCTAAAAACAAAAGAAAGGAAAACGTATGGCAAATGTATTCAGACGGTTGATAAACCGTGTAACAGGCAGAGGGGGCGACAATACCCCCAGCGACGGAAACGGCAAAGGCAGTGGCGGAAGCCGTGAACCCAAACGAGGTGGTGGGGGTAGAAAATCCCGAACACAAAAAGTAAAGGAAGCGGTTGCGAGAGGGAGAGAGAGAGTTAAAAACTTTGTCCGCAACATATTCCGCCGTAGGTAACAACTAAACTCCAAAGTGTTTGTTATACACACGTAATGTTGTTGTGAAAGGGGTGCGGTAGTTCATACGCACCCCTTTTTTTTATCAGCGTAATAAACCGACAGTTGCAGGGTACTAATATAAAAACACAACAAAAAATAAAAAAAAACAAAGAAAAATAATAAAAAAGTTTGCAGATTGAAAAAAAAGTCGTATCTTTGCATTGCTTTAAGTTAATCAAGTTATGACACATTTTCAGTCTAATAAAAAGAGTTACAACGTTTTACGCTCCGTTGGAGTGGCAACACCCAACACCCTTTTTCTTGATTACAGGGAAGCAGGAACGCAGGACGTTGTTTTTCATTACCAAAACATCACAACATTATGCTTAAAGTTAATCAAAAGGACATTGCTACACTCGTAGCAGAAAGAACGCAGGACGCAAATGAAGCCCAGCAAATCACCGATTTACTTGACTTGCTCCGTCAGACAACAGAGCTACACGCTCGCTTTCTGAAAATGCAAAAGGAACTCCGACACATTGACGAGTTAGAGGGTGCATTTACAGAAGCGGAAAACGCTGTAACGGACACACAAACATTCGTTGGGGGTCTTGTTCAAGGCTTTATCAACTACCTTATTACCCGTGAGGTAGAAAGACGGGTATTTGCCGAGAAAGAAACGGACAGCCAAAACGAAGCAGAAAAAGCCGAGTAAATCAGTACGGGGTACGGGCAACCCCGTACCCCTTTGTTATTCACAACAAACACACGTAACAAATGGAAAAAACAAACACACGCCAGGAAGTAAAGCGACTTTACAGAATATATCAAAATATGCTAAATCTGTATGAGGAAATGTTTGAATGCGACACGATATTAGATGATGATTGCAATATGCTTTCAGAACTAATCGAGAACGTCAAAACAAGTTTTTTGGAGCAATTAGAGGTATATTTCTATGAAGAAAAAGAGAAACGTTTTTGCAAAAATCTGAAAGACTATGAAACAAATAACCCCCGAAACAAGGATAATTGATTGCACCCTGTCGGACTTGGAGGGGTATTTGATAGAGCGTGGAATAATCCGCCCGACGGACCACAAAGAGCCTACACGCCCCATAGAGTACGTAACGGGATTGTGCGGTATTATGGAACTGTTTGGAGTGTCGCAATCAACAGCGTTGCGACTGAAAGACGGGATATTGAAAGAAGCCATAACGCAAAACGGACGTTTGATTTTATGCGACAAGGAAAAAGCAGTAAAGTTGTTTAAAAGCAGAAATCGCAATACAACAGACCCGAAATAACATCAAATCCATAGCACTTGGGGGAGTGGCAACGCTCCCCCTTTTTTTTGTTCCGGTGGTCGGCGGTTTATGGCCATACTCACAGCAAGGCAAAGAAATTTGAAAAAAATGTTGTACTACACAATAAAAAAACAATCGCACCTAAAAAAAGACCGTACACACGTTTCAATTGTTTGCACGGGCAAAACCCCGACACGGGCAAAAAAAAGCCCGTAACGAGGCAAAAAAAGCGTTATTTCAGATATTCGTTCAACCTGTCTATTTCCTGTTGTTTCTTTTCCTTTGTTACCTCTGCATAAATCAACGTTGTTGCAATGTCGGAGTGTCCGAGCAAATCACGCACGACCTCAACGGGTACACCTGCGGAGATTGCCAGCGTTGCAAAGGTGTGTCGGGCAATGTGGAAATGTAGGTTTTTGTCTATGTCGGCGGCGGCTCCCCAGCGTTTTAGATACTTGTTTATGGAAATCTTTGAGGGCAGTTTGAAAATATGTCCGTCCGTCTTTGTAAAGTGGCTTTGCATATATTGCAGGGCTTTTTGTGGCAGGGGGAATTTTACGGGTTGTTGTGTCTTGCTTGTTGTCAATGATATGTACCGCCGTCCGCTTCTCTCCGTCTTGATGTGTTCGGGTTTGAGGTTTACCACGTCCGACAACCTCAACCCCGTATAGCAGGAAAAGAGAAAGGCATTTGCAACGTCCTTTGTCTGTTTTGCTTGTTCGTGCTTTGTGTTTTCCAGCCGTTCAAGCTCCGATTTTTCCAAATACACGGGCAACTGTCTTTTTGGTTTTTTCAACGGTAGTTTTTCCACCCTGTCAAACGGATTTTGTTTTATCAGCCCCTTGTTAGTGGCGTATCTGAAACACGCACCGAGTATTATTTTATAACCTTTGATTGTGCTATCTTTCAACCCCCTGTCTTTCAGATACAGCACAAAATCAACGATGTCTTTCTCCGTTATCGTGGCGGCTTTGCGTTCCAATAGCCCCGTGTCTGCAATATGTTTCTTTGCAGAATGCACATTTCCGACAAAACTTTGTTTGTTGCGACAGTTGTTTACGTTATAAGCTGTGTAGATGTCCAGCAGATCGGACACCGTTTTGTTTGTTTCCTTGACAACGCCGAAACGCCCGTTTGTCAGCTCGATTATTGTTTCCGACTTTGCTTTGTTTGCCAGCACCATAACGTTTTGGTTTTGCAATTTGTCCAACGGCGTTCTTTCCGGTACGATGTAGAGCTTCAAAAATCTGTATTGTCGTTTCCCGTTGTGGTAAATGTCAAGGTACACGCTTTTGTTTCCGTCTTTCAGCTCTTTGAGGCGGATTTTTACAGGTTCTTTGGGTTTTGTGTTCATTTTCATATTTTGACTGTATAAAAGTAACAAACTAATAACAAAAAAAGACAACAATTTAGTATATGAACAAAAAAAAAATAACACCGTATCACCGTACACTACTGAAAACGTGTAATTTATTATTATTGAAAGATACTTGCAAATACACGTGTTATCATTTTGCAGGAAAGTGGTAACTGCGAAAAAATCGGCACACTCTATCTGTTCGAGCAGTCCGACAAGCAGATTTTTGGCCTCGCTGGGGGAGAGTTCGTTGGCAATGCCACATTCAAGGCGGCGTTGTGTGCGGCGTGTGCGTAGGTTGTGAAAAATGTTGTGGGAGTGTGCAAGGCGTTTGCTTCCGAGCAAAAGGGTTGAAATAACACGGTACAAGCCTTTGTATTTCTGTGCGTGTTTCAGAGTTTCCACTACTATACTTCCGTTTTCGTCGAAATGCACGTCGGGCAGTTTGCTTATCTCTTCCGAAACGAGGATAAGCGTTCCAAGCGTGGGACGTGGATAGCGGTAGGTGCGTCTGCCTATGACTATCTCCTGCGGTCGTTGCAGGATAGCACCTGCCACTTGCTGTTCTATTGTCTGTTGTGTGTTCTTTTTGTTGCGTTTCATCTGTTTTTGTTTTGTTTAGCCCTGTGGGGAGGTTCGAGCCTCGGCATCCCGCCATAGCCCACAGGGACATAAAAGTAGAATTTGACCTTGGTTTCGCTTATGAAGCATTGTTCACTGTAACAATACAGCTGTCGCTGTACACTACGCCATCCACCACTATAGAAGCGATGATTGCCGTTGTACCAGCTGTTGCACCAATTGCATCGGAAGCGGAAACAACACCGCCGCTTGTTACTTCTGCAACATTAGTGTCTAGCGAAACATAGTTCACTGTAACGTTGCTTGTCGGATAGTACGACGGAACCAAAGTAACGGTGTTAGCGTCGCCAACTGTGAATGTAAGTGCGTTCTGGTTCAACTTGATGAAGTTTGCATTAGTGTCAATGGGAGTGCCGTTGATATGCTGTTTAACCATTTTTCCTGCTGCTGGTTTAAGCACTTCGTGAGTTACGTGAAGAATGAGGCCGTCTGCCGCGGTGTATTCTGTTTGAACACTTACAGCGGAGCGTTCAATTAGAATACCGACACAGTTCGGGTCTTCTGGAGTAATTCTTACTGCATATTCCCCACTTACTATGCCATCTTCATCGTTGAATGGCAACGCCTTGTTTTTCTTGATAAACAGGTCGTATTTCAGTGTGGCAGTGTTCTTTTTTTTCATGACATCAACACGTTCACCACCTTCCTCAAAGGCTTCGGTTTTGTCGCCTTCATCTCCAGTGCAATTGGTTGTGTCTTGCTTTGGAGTGTCAATTACAACCCACGGCGTTTGTGGCGCTCCGTTAACACTCGGACAAATCTCAATTTTGGGTTTTCCCCATGATAAAATCATAACTTATTTCCTTTCTTAATTTTAATTGGTTAATCGAAATACTCATAGTCTATCATTACCACAACAAAATGTTGCTTTATGTCCTCGTCGTAGTCTGTCTTAATAGTGCCGTTTAATTGTAGTTTGTAGTTGGTAGCCGAGGGCGACACACTTTCTATCCAAGTCTGCGCCAATCTTTCCAACGCTGCTGTACGGGCACCATCTTCGACCATAACACCGTTGTCGTAAGGGTCCACATCTGGAACATATATTTGCACAAGCACAGTGCCTATCTGTATCTGATTGGTACGACCTGCCATAAAAACAACCTCTATATCTTCCTCTTGACTGCCTCTCGGCCTGTATCCCTTGCGGTAGATACTGCCGCTAATAGCAGACGAAAGAGCGCTGTTTCCCAACAATGCTATGATATCAGTCTGTATGTCTTTGGCTGTCTTTGTCATGGCGATACTTGGTTATTGTTTTAACAGCTGGCGTGCCAATACCTCGGCACTAACAAGCACGTCTCTGCCTCTGTTCTGCACATGCACGGCGTAGTTCATTCCGGCAACAATGATAAGCACAAGGTCGTTACCATATTGCGTTGCAAGGCTGTGGGCAAGGGCACGACCTGTGAGTGTGCCATCTGTCCCGTTCTTAACCTGCTCAAAACCATTCTCAACCACTATATTGCCACCGTCTGAAATCACAAAACCAGTGCTGCTTCGCAGGTTGCCTGTCTGGTCCACGTACGAACCTTTCAGACGAGCCTCACGAACACACTGCAAACCGATATATTGGAGTTTGGCTACGCAGGCCGCTCTCAACTTGCGTTCCGCTACCTCTCTTACGGCATCCTTGTTTATGTTGAAATTTATCGGCATTTTCAAACAATGATTTTCGTGATATTCTTGGTGTCTAAATACTCGTAGCTGATAATGCTGAACTCTCCGAGTGTGTTGCCGTCGCTGTCGTTAAGTTTTATCTGTTCCGTAGGCATGGTTTTGCCTTGCAGATATATTGCGTATTTGGCTTCGATATAAGCCTCTTGTTCGCTTTTTGCCTGCAAGTTGAGGGTTAGTGTTGTGTAACGGCACAAAACGGCTGTATTCCACGTTACAACCGTTGGTTTCGGATAACCAGTTGTGCTGTCTATTCCTCCGCCTGTCTTACTCTTGAACGACACACTTCCATTGGCTACAACAGAGGCTGTAACGCTTTCGACAGATAACGCAAACACAAGCTTGTCGGCAAAGTCAATGCCTTTGACGGTGGCAATAAACTGCTCTCCGTTGTACATCGTTATCTCTACCACATCGGCAACCGAAAGGCTGACAGGGCGTGAGTTGCGCATATATACATCGTACACAAACACTTTCTCGTTGCCCCAATCTGTCTCTCTTAGCTGGGCCATGCTTGCGTTATCCACTTGACAAACACCACCAGCCTCGAACTGGTTGTTCGTGGACTGGTTACGGTATCTGTATGAAGCGTTCCAACGCATTTTTTTGCTTACATTAAGTTGTGATAAACTATGACCTCTGGCGTATTCAGAATATTCGAAGCATCTTCGCCAAGTTCATCGCAAAGGTCTTTGATACGATTTTCCAACGCTTTGCGGTCGTAGCCTTGCGACATCTTGCCCGAACTCTCGCTGGTTAATACCGTCAATCGTTTTAGGACTTCGAGGGCGCATTTGGCTATTTTTCTGCTAAAACGCTTGTCGTACTCATCGTCCTTGTCTATTCCGTAGTCAATGAAAATCTTTTCTGCGGTGATAGGGCTGACGGTGAACGGCTCAATCTCTCCGAATAATGCTTCCAAATTCGTCATTAGAGGTTTTTAACTTTCAGTGAGTAAATGCCTTTTATTTCTGTCAGTATCGGCAACAGACGTCCCGAAGCCTGCGTGTACTCTGTCGGCATTTGACCTGTTGAGTCGCCAACACTCCACTGCGATACCTTGATACCGTCGTTGGAGTTGATGTAGGACACGTTCTGTTCGGGAATGAGGTCGCTGTCCTCAACGGCAGGCTGAACTTCGCCAATCTTGCCTTTGGGGATAAATACCACATGTTCGTCGTTCCACGGATTGACAAGCGTACGCACTCCGTCTTTTTCGATGGCCATACGTCTGCGTATCTGAGTGATCTGCGGCAGACCTTGTGCAGCGAGCTCACCGTTGAGCTGTGCATTGGTTACCATTGCAGAACTCTTGTCGTTTCCGAGTATCTGTTTGCGGACAGTCTTGTCACGCAACATGAGCATGTACTGCTCCGGCGACATCATGATTTCTCCTACCTCAATGCCTTTGTCGTTCATTTCGTTAACGATGTCTTGCAGTTGCAGGAATATCTGAAGGTTGCCAGCATCGGAGTTGGTTTTGTTCCACACTATGTTGGAAACTTTTTTGTTTTCGGACGGCATGCCGTAGTCTATGACACACGATACACCCTGCGGATTGTTCAACGAGGGGGTGAAAGTAGCCACACCGTCGTTAGACAGCGAGGACAACAGAATGTAGTCCAATGTGTCTTTACAACCGAGATAGGCTTCCTGCACGTTGTTGAAGATAGTCTCACGCAAGCGGTTTATCTTTTCTGTGTCGGAGGTACGTATGCTCTCCAATACTGCGTACAATTGACGGAGTTTGTTGGCAGGCATGGGATAGGCGTGGCCTAAACGTGGTATAGGCTCAGTCCATGCACTCAAACCAGTGGTCGAACGGAGAGGCATCTTGGAGTCGGGACCGAGAACGGTGGCCATCACCCTGAAATGATACTGCCCCATAAGAGCCTCTGCTGTGAGCCCCATCTGAACAGGGTTCCAGTTCAGATACTTGTCAACGAAAGTCTCACTGAATTTGGCAATTTGCTTTTCCTCGTATTTGTCGAACAATATCTGCATAAAGCCGATAAGGTCGAGAGGTTTCATGCTTTTCAACAGCCCGTTAGCTGTGTCTGCGAAAATAGATTTGTTAGCCATTTCTTACCCTCCTTAATACATTTGAGTGAAACGAATGTTTTTGTTTGCCAGCAGGAACAGGCCATCGTCGGACAGCTGTGCTGTGGGTACGGGCAATACTCTGCGGCTGTAGCAAGCGTATTGCATGGTATCCATAGTTACGTCCACGATGAGTTCTGCATTGTCGGGCACAGGCACGTCGTTGACAACGAGAGCGTTGCCTTTAACGAATTTGCCAACCTTTTGGGTGGCAACAGCCTTGGTGTCATCTGCAAAGACTTTGGTGATGGTGTCGCCAGCGGCTCCCGAAATAGAAGCAGCCAAAACGAGCTTACCGCTTGCCTTGTCGTAGGTCTCTACGGCAACAGCACTTGCGATAAGGCTTTCGCTTGTTACGGCACCTTTCAGCACTTTGTCGTCAGCAGCGAGGTCAAGACCTGGCTGTACCATGTAAACTTTGTTTGTGTTGTCTGCGGTGATAATGCCTGAGGTTACCACATCGGAGTCTTCGCTAACTACTTCGCAAAGGATGTCGCCTTGTGCCAAGCCCGAAATGGTGCCGGACAATGTTACCACATAACCGCTGTCGGTATTGCTGATTGCAGTAATGGTGATTGCAGACGAATAAACACCGCCTTCGGCTTTGGCCACTTTGTCGCCAACAGCGAAATTGGGGTTGATAAAATCGTCGCTTTCGAGTGTAACAGCTGTGCTGTCAACAGATTTTACCTTGCCAGTCTTGCAAATGACAGCCTTTCTGTTGAAATCGTCCACCTTGCACAAGGTGCCAGCAGGAATAATGTCGCCTTTGATAAAGGACTGTTCCTCCGTATCGACATTAAACCCACCAACTTCAACAGAGGGCGAGCCTGTGAATACAGGCCGCATTCCTACATAGGATTTTGTTTTTCTTTCCATCTTTTCTGTTGTTTAATGATTAGTTTTCGGGATTAAGCCTTTGAAAAAAAGCATCGGCAGCAGCCTGCATTTCCTCTTTGGTCTCCACCTTGGGTTGTGGGTTGCCAATGCCGGGCAGGTTTTGGGTTGTGAGCTCTTGGGCCATCTGACCTATGTACTCGTCTATTTTTGCCATTTCGACATCTTCGGGAACAGATACGAACTTACGTAGGTATTCTGGGATTTTGAACTTGTCGAAACTTGCACCAATAGCACTTGCACGTTCGGTTTTTACACGTGCTGCCTTTAACTCCGCATTCTCGGTTTCCAGCTGTTTGAAACGTTTTTCGCTGTCAGCTTGGAAAGCCTTAAACCACTCCGGCGCTTCGTTGGGCGTAGGCGGTGTGGGGGGTGTGGGAGGCGTAGGCGGTGTAGATCCTGTTTTCTTTTGTGCCCATCTTGTTGCTTCTCCCTGCGAAACTTTCGCTACAGCAGCGATAAGATTTGCACACTGCTCAATTGCTTCTTCTGTGGATTCGTCCGTAACGTCTGCACCAAGTCTCTCGGTTAAGCCGTTCAGAAACTCATCCGAAAGCCCCATGTCCTTGCATTTGGCTTTCACTTTGTCTGCTAAAACTTTATTCATGATTACTTAATTTTGGTACTGCAAATATACGATAAAAAATGATGTGTGTATAATATACAGACACAAAAACCATTAAAATATTGTAAAAACTCGTAAAAATACAATAAATTTTCTTTTTGTAGATTGTAAAAAAAAGTGTAACTTTGCACGTATAAAATACACTTATGAAAACAATTGTAAAGGTACATCTACACCAAGCGTACAAAGGGAAATTCGACTGGTACTTTACCACAACAGCCGACATCTATAACGTGTTGAGCGAAAACATTGTAGGCATTAAATACCAGTCTTTGCTCAATGTAAATCTGCACGGCAGACAATTCTACGCAAACAAATATTGCGTGATAACAACCGAAACATTGTACTGAAATGAAACCAAGCGAAAACAGATATAAAAAGATACGTTCAGAGCTGTTGAAGCGTTCTGAACGCACAGCATACCAAGTGAGCAGGCTGTACGACGAGGCTATTACGAAAATATCTCGTCAAATGCTTACGATAGACTTTGAGCCGGACAAACCTTTCTCTTTCGAGGAATACGGATTGCAGGACAAAGTAGATAGCATTATGGATAACTTGGCCGACAATATCTATAAAGCCGTGTCGGCAAGTGTCGTAAACGAGTTTAAGGTGTCGGAGAAAAACGTTGCGGAATTGCTGAAAGAGATAGTGCCTAAACAAAACATCGAAAAGCAGGTGCAGGCAGAGATATTCTCCCACGTTAGGACCTCGGATGCCGTTAAGTCGGTTATGGCTAAAATGCCTAACGTGTCGCAACGTGTGTGGAACGGTGCCACACTCGGACAAATGGAAACAGCGGTGCAAGAGGCCATGCTGGAGGGTATGCCTGCAAAACAAATGGCTACGCTGATGAAAAAATACCTCAACGAGCCCGACAATTTCTTCCGACGTTTCCGCATAAAGACGGGAGAGAGCGAAACAGGCGAAAGCATATATGGCCGACAATGGAAAAAGAGAATACAACAGCCGGACGGCACGTATAAGTGGAAAGACTGCAAACCAAGCGACTACCCAGCAGGAGAGGGCGTTTATCACTCGTCATACAAAAACGCCCTGCGTATGGCACGTACACACACCAATATAGCATACAGAACAGCAGACTATAACACCTACCAAAGCACTCCTTTTGTTATCGGCATAGAGATACGCATTTCTAACAACCACACTACAAAAACGTCAAAGGGCGTTGTGCCTTTGGAGGATATCTGCGACAGGCTTGCTGGGAAATACCCAAAAGACTTTAAGTGGACCGGCTGGCACCCTAACTGCCGTTGCTACCAAATACCAATACTTGCCACACAGGAGGAAACCGACAAGATGATAGAGGACATTTTAGAGGGCGGAGACGGCTCAAATGTGGAATGTGATAATGAGATTAAGGAACTGCCAAAAAACTTCTTAGATTGGCTAAAAGATAACGAAAATCGCATTGTGGAGGCTAATAGTTTGCCTTATTTCCTAACTGACAATGCTACATGGGTAAGCAATGCGTTGGGAAACTCAAAACAAATACAACAAATATTCAAACAATACATAAACTACAAAGGCAAAGACTTTGTAAATCCACTTGATAACAAACTCGCTGTTGATGTTACCGGTGGAATTGCTACTACAGCTGTGAAAGGTATAACTGCTTTAATCAAACGATATTATGAAGCAGAGGCAAACGCTGAAAAAATCGAGTTGTTAAAACAAATGGTGGCAGACAAAAATTTCAAAAAACTCGACTATCACTCAACTAAGGACAACTCTATTTTTGGAATGGGAATGCAAATGTTCGACAAAAAACTAAAAGAGGGAGAAATGCCAGCAAACTTGTCACTTGCAAAAAAATTTGTGGCCAAAGGTTATGATGTTTATATGTTGCCTAACCCCAAAAACACAAGAAGTGCTGACTATATTCTTCGAAAAGACAATAAGTTGTACTACACAGAAGGCAAATTTCTAACAGGCAAAAACTCGCTTGACCATAAATTCTACAAAGAACAATCAGAGAGAATAAGCATTGACGTGATGAGCTCAATAAGTGCTAACTACGTATCATCAATTGTAAAAACAGCATTTGAGCAATATAGCAATCTTAAAGAGGTCATCCTTTTCAAAGGGAGCCGAATGATAAAAATAAGTTACGATAAAGCAACAAAGAAAAAATTTGATAGACTATTCAGACAAGAATGGAATTTGCAAAAATAAAAAGAGGGCTTTTGCCCTCTATAACTCCAGCAGCCGTAGCACCGAGTTTCACGAACTTAATCGGTTTTGCTCAAGGGTTTCCAGATTGCTCTTTTGTTATCCCAAGAACGTTTGCAAAGTTACGAACTTTTTTTCATTCTACCAAATTTTTTTTTGCCCCTGCGGTGGGTAACGCTCCCACGCTCAGTCCAGATTTTACATGCCAGTTGCTCTATTTACTGGTATTTCGCAGGGGTGGCCGTGTGGACGCTTCCTTAATACGTTGCTGTTGTTTGGTTGCTCATTTGCACGGCATTGCTGCCTTTCAGCTTTATTTCTCCGCAAGGCTCCCAGTCGCCATTGGCATATACTTTCGTGATGAAACCTTTGCTTCCGGGGCGTCTTTTCATCCACAGTTTGGCTGCTGTTAGATTGGTTGTCTTATATGTGTCAATAAAGCCATCACCTCTGTTGTGTTCTAAGTTGTAGATTTTCATTTTTTCTCCTTTTTTATCGGTTTTTATTATTATTTTATTTTTGTAGTGCAAAAATAATAAAAATAATTGAATTATGCAAATTTATTTTGCTGGAACTCAATATTTTAAAGCGTATTATGTCGTAAGACTTTTAATAGTAATCTTTTAGAAAAATGATAAAAAAATGTAATTTTGTCACTACAAGTAATTGTGGCTCTGCTTTTTACGTATTTTTGGATTGGATTTTTCCTTTTTTTTAGGTTGATTTTTGCTTTTACTTTCTATTTATCTTTATCTTTTACTTTTACTTTAGGTTGTTTTTGGTTGAATTTGGTTGTTTTTGGTTGTTTAATAAAAAGAAAGGCAGCGGTTACCCACTGCCAATAACCACAAATAAATATGAAAAACTCAGAACGTCTATTCTGCTCTTGAGAATATATCCATCATGTTTTGCTCTTGCTCCGCTGCGGCTAAAGCCTTTTCTTTGTTCATCTGTTCAATTTCCTTATCTGGATTGGCGATGAGGTACGACTGTTCCAATGCCGTTTGCAACGACATGGCTCCAGCACCGAACTGACGAAGCACATCGCTGAGGATTGTTGTCAGATCTGCACCGAAAGGCTCTTGGAATTCGTGAGCAATAACCAAATCGGTATAATTGCCACCTGCTACGTCAAGAACATTTTGCAGGATAGCACACAAGAGATTGCTGGTGCGTGAAAGATAGCCATCGTGCGTTTCCTTGCGTTTGTCGGCTTTGATATTGGCCAACATCATTATCTGCCGGAGAGTGGCACCGCTGGCGTTAGACAGTCCTTTGAGCTCGTCAAGCGTTATGTTGGGCGTGAACGATTTTGTCAATGCCTGCTCTTCGAGGGTGCTAATTTCGTCATTGCGTGCTTGGTTGGTGTTGGAGCGTTCGAGGTACTTTATATCACCACCGTTGCGTAAAACATACAACCTGCTTTCTTCTTCCTGCTTGGGCAAGGTATTTACAATGTCGGATGTTGCCACAAGTGCAGGGTCCGAAAAATTGTCGTTGGTGTCTGCATTTTTAGACATTGCTAACTCAATGCGTTCAATGATAGACTGAACTCCGTTCCACTCTACCTCTTGCTCAAAGAAAATCACAGGTATTTTACCTATGGGGTTATTATCCTTTTCTACTTGCCATCTGCCACCATTGACTTGTTGGCAATGGTATATTACATCGCTCTTATAAATCTCGTAATGGTGGATTGTCTTTCTACCGCTGTCAAGGGTGTCGTAACCCCAAGCGAAACACACAAGGCGTTCGTATTGGTCGAACAGCGTATAGATGTTGTCCTTTTTGCTTTTTGCAAGCACCTTTATAAGCATTTGCGGTTTGCCGTCCTGCTGGTATGTGTGGAAAAGCATTGCGCTTGTGCCCTCGCACCCGGCATAACGCTTGGCTTCTCTGATATGAGCGTTAAAACGGCTGTCATGTATCAAACGAGTAAAATTGTCGAACTTCATATCATTCTTTTCGGAAATGCTGTCTATCTCGTCAATACGAGCCTGCATGGTGTTCCTTTCCTTGCTGTCGGATTCTAATGTGTCTATCTGCTCAGCAAGTTCCTTGCGTTCTTTGGCAAAGGGGTTGGGAGTGGCATTAGTCCACTTGGGAGGCCTGCCGTAGATAAACACAAGGGCAATCTCGTTGATATACTTCTGATACGGAATAGTGATACGGTTTAAGTCCTTATCACGCAGAAAATTGCCGTCTTTGTCGTATATCATCTTTTTCGGACGTGAGTTAATTTTATGCGTTTCCACATCATACTGTTGCAGATTGGCAACAGCTCTCTCGGAGTGATTTGTCATCAACGAAATAGCTTGATTGACATTTCCTTTTTCTAAATACTTGTCCAACGTGCCGATGTAGTTTTCATCAACATTGGACTGTTCGGTTTGCGGTGTCTTCGCAAACATTCCTCTTACTTTGCTGAATAGGTCCATTTTTTTGTTTTTTTACATTAGTTGTGATAAACGTTTTTCAATATCTTTGGGTATCAACTCACCTCTTTGCTCAATAGTGCCTGTGAGGGCGTCTGGGGCGTCATCGTGGTCCATTCTGCCCTCTTTGGTGGTGCTCATTATTGCCTTGTGAAACTCGGGCCAAAGTCGCTCCCATCCTTCTGGAAAATAGGTTAGGTTTTGCACCTCTGCACTATGGGTAAAGATACGCACCTGTTTGTTCTGATTTTGGTAAAACCAAACAAAGCTTGTTGTATTGTTCCCCATCATACGGCATTGGCTTTCCACATTACGGGCAAAAGAACGGCCACCGCTATTGCTTTCGACTACAGCAGTCTTTACATCGTACTTGGTGTATCGTTCTGCAGTTTTCGGCTCTGTGTATTCCATAGGCTTTTGGGTATAGAGGACATCCAAAATATAGTTGGCCGTTTCGGTCTCCACGTAGATAATATCACACAAGTAGTCTGCTCCTGTGTCTGCTGTGTCGCAATAAGCCTTTACTATGCTGTTTTTGGTTGCAGGGATTGTGCTGTATGTCCTAAAACCAAGTGAGTACATAAGCCCCTCTGCTGGCATGGGGTTTTGTTGATACAGACTTTCAAACACATGTGGATTGCGCTGTCTAACAAGTTCTAACTTGTGTAAAGAGTGTCTTTCCGGCCACAATGGCTCACCTTCTTCTCTCGGGTCGTACTCTGTTGGCATTCCCTCTTTTATAGCCTTATAGGTTACTATAACCCAACCATCTGGATTTTCAACAGCATCATAAACGCCTTGTTCTCTGATAAGTTTTCCAGCAAGGTCTTCTTCGTGCCAACGAGTGAAAACGATAAGTTGTTGGCTATCATTGTGCAAACGTGTCTCTGCTACAGTATCATACCAATCAGAAATGCTTTCCCTTACCGTAGCGGACCATGCTGATGCTGCGTCTTTATAAATATCATCAAGTATCATGACATCTACTGGCTCTCCAGTCAAGGCACCACCAACACCAACAGTCTTAAATCCGCCGTTATGCCCAACGACCTCGCATTCGTAAGCATTACGCAACCAGTTACCTTCTTTTGCTAAAGAAGAAATATTTTTGCCATTAAGACATGTATCTGGGAAAATATTGCGATACTCTTGCGTATCTATAATTCTCTGTAATTCTCTATTGAATTTCATTGCCTTCTGGGCAGAATACGAAACCATAGCTACCTTAGTATCTGGCTTTATTCCCAAAATAAAGGCAGGTAATCTTCTTGTACTACCTTCACTTTTACCATGTTGAGGTGGCATAAAGACCATCAACTTGCGAATTTCACCAAAAGCAAATTTGGTTAAAACATCATAATAATATCGATGAAAAACTGCTGGACGAAACGTAGGCATTGTTGACATAGTAAAACGAAGCAGACTCTTCATAGACTGCTTGCGAAGTTTCTCTTCGAGACACCTCTTTTTCGTTTCCAACAGCTCTATACGTTTCATTACGACAACTTCCTTTCAAGTTCTTCTATTTTTTTATTCAGCTCTTCTTCTGACAATCCCGATAACTCTACTTTTTGTGTTGTAGTGCTTTCTACATACTGCTGGTTTAGCAAACGATGTTCCTCAGATGAACATACAAGACGATATGCCGCAACCTGCAATGTGGGATTATCGCTTGCTATCCACTTCTGTATCATATAACCGGCTGCAAATGTTCTGTTTTTGTGAATAGCCTCTCTTATTGCGTCCGATTCGTGCAATTTAAGATTATAGAACTGCGACTTTTTTATGTCTGTATAATAGCCAAAAATGTGCTCAATAAACATAATTTTGTTTTTCTTGATAATTTCGACTATCTCTTTCTCTCGTTCTTTCTTTGTGGGTTTAGCCATATTTCTTCGTTTAAAAATTCAAAGACTCTACTACTTTCTTCAACCCAGAACGCAATGGTGTGTATGGGATTTCGTTTAACGAGATACAATCATTGACTATCTGTCTTTCCTTGTCAAACTCTCTAACATCATTTGTCAAAACATAGTCCAAAGGAAGTAACTCTCCAAGGATTTCTACAAACTCTTTTGTTGTGTTTTCTTCTGGATTGCATATATTAACAACACCTTGTTTATGGTCCAATATAAGCCAATAAAGGCCATTAACAATATCGTCCAAATATGTAAAGTGTCTTTTGTTTTTTCCGCTGTTATAAAGAAGAATAGGAACATTTTTTTTAATACACGAAATAGCTTCGGCAAGCAAGGTGCCTGGTCTTTGTCCCTCACCATAGACATTGTGGAAACGCACACCTATAGAATTATCAGCATAGATATAAGCATATTCCTCGTCAAAACGTTTAGTTAACCCGTACATGCTTGTGACATTGATTGCACATGAACTTGAAGCATAAACAAGCCTGCAACCAAGCCTATTACTCAAATCCACAACGTCCATAAACGCTTTGACATTGTCTTCTTCTATCTGTCTTAGATTTCTGTTGAATACACTGGTTTGTGCGGCAAGATGAACAATAGCAGAAGTTCCGAGCAATAAATCAGCGTCTGATTTCGTAAGTGTTTTTACCTCTTGAAACGACTTTCTGTCACAGCCAACAACATCATGGCCATCATCTACAAGTTTTTTGACAAGAGCCTTTCCAATAAAACCATCACTACCTGTAACTATTACTTTCATATTTTACAAATTATTTACTAAATCATCAAACAACCCCAACTGCCGAGGTTGTAGGGCGTTCATTTCTTCTTTGAAAAAATCCCTTTTTGTTTTACCCATTATCTTACCACGACGAGTGTGAACATCGAAAGTGTATTTGGGTACTTCTATTGGCTCCCTACGAACATCATCTATCCACTTTTCTACATCAACATCGTTTCTATCGTAGATAAGGTTTTGAAGATGATCTGCATCTCTGCTCTTTCTCACATCACACAACAATATCACTGCCTTTGATACAAAAATTCTGCCTTTAGGCTCTCTTGCTTTGTAGTTGATAAATTCATGCGCTTGATGCAATGCCTCAATCTCTTTTGTTATCAAACCATAACAATCTTCTGCTGAAATTGTCAAAAGACGTTTCCATACATAACTTTGATAGTTGCTGTGCCAAAGTTCCAATGCAAAAAAACCTGCCACTTTTACATCTGCACGTCTTATTGCTTTCTGCATAGCAGAAGCACATTCGTAAAAATCATACCCTTTTATAGTCCTCAGTTCTGTCATAACTTTTTGTTTTAGTCTTTTATAAATTCTACTTTTTTTTTATTATACCCCAAAGATATGCTTTTTTTACTAGAAATGCAAATTATTAACCAAGTTTAACTATTGATTTTTAGGTACTTAACAAGGAAACGTTACGTTTATGTTGTACTGCGATTTATCTACTATCTGGTCTTTTCCATTACATGATACTTTTTTCATGTTTACTACCTCACCGAAGAATTGTCGCAATCTAATAACATTTTCACGTTCTGTTGACTGATTTCTAATAAAAGAAAGACCACCAGCATTAGTCATAGTCTTTTCTTGTGCAAAATTGTATCTGTTATCTATCAAAACCTTTCGTTCTTTATGTTTAACATAACACGAAATAAGGAAGTCTTCTTTAAGAGAAAACGACTCGTTCCAAATAGTGTTTTCGTTAGCAATCACACCATAACTGCACCCAGTTACGCATTGCTTCAAAGATATTGGCTCAAACTCATCGTACATTACTGGAGTTACCTTTTTCCCAAATCCATACAGGTGAACATCAAGCAATACTGCTAATTCGTGCAACTCTTCAATTCTTGCACGTATAACCTTTGTGTCCTTTATAGCAGCTGGTTCCTTTGACTCTATGTATAAACGCCTAAAAGTTGTAACATCATCATCAAGCATAAACAAATCACCAAAATGCTTTGCCATCCAGTTTCGTTTAGGAACTAAACCTACAACATCATTCGGGTGGGCTACAATCTCAACATTGGGATTGTGTAGCCTATACTCATCTGCCTGCCTTTCCTCTACACAAAGGATGGCATCTGGTACTAACTTTAACGTTTTTACTCTATCAGCCCTTTTGTGGCTCGGTATCACTATTTTTACCATTGATTGCTGTTATAACATCCTTAATGTGGATAATATTAGACTTGGATATTGTGCCTCTTTTGTAGGATTTCATTTTGTTCATTGATAACACTTCTCTCAAATAGTTTGCATCCACCTCGTTGTCGCTTACTATAATGAAAACCTCATTCTTTTCGTCAAACTTTGGCACTATTGGATAGTAGGCATCGCTGTTTTTTATGCCATTGAAAGTTTTTCCAAACTCGTCCTCAGTCATATCTTTCACGTCTTTCTTTAGCTCCATGCCCCACTGCTCCAATTCTGCCATATCCCACTTTTGCAACACACCCCAGTCTGTATTACCAAAATTTTCGTTGTCTTTGGTTGCATACTCTCTTAACTTGACAGCAGGAGTGTCTTCTGGCAAAACTTTGCAAACTATCTCTTTAAAACCAAGTTCCTTGCATGCACGAAAACGCATATTGCCACCTACAGCAACATACTTATCACCATGCTTTACAACCAACACCTCTCTCAAACTCAACATTTCTGGGGCATCAGATATGGACTTTTTCAACAATTCAAACCTCTCATCTCTTATCAAACGAGGGTTGGGAGGCAAACCTTCTACCTGTCCCTTGTTTACCTCAATCTGTTCGATTGGAATTGCCGATATAATTGCTTTTTTTGTGCTTGTTTTATCCATTTTTAAACGTATATTATACAAACTATATTTGTGGTTAATTATTGTGCAAAGATACAAAAAAATCTGTATATAGTACACTTTTTATATCTGTTTTTCCGATAATCGTTCATCCTATCTCCATTGTTTTGGTGGTTTATTCTTCTATCTTTTTTTGATAGTTCTCAACTTGTGCTTTAAACATATCTTCTGCTGTTGGCAGTTGTTTCGGTTCAACTTCTATTCCTGTATCGAAAAAAGCGATACTTTTTCTCATTTTATCAAATGCTTTTAGCTTATTCTTTATTGCTATAATAGGCGTTACATAAACAATACCGTGAGCACGACAAAAAGCTTTTACTTTCTCTCCACCACCATATACTACAAAGGTGAGTGGGTTACCATTTGCAACCATTTTGGCAATCTCCAGCTCAAACTCCAAAGAGTTAAGTCTGTCGCTGTATCCTCTGGTGCTGAATGCTGAATATCCCAACGGCACACCGAGTAGGTTCACTTTATAAAACTTTGCCGCAACGTTCAAATCAACGAAAACACCTATACCGTGTTTCTGCATCATACAAGCCACAAACCGTTTCTTATAGACAGCTTGCAAACCAAAAGCTATGGGTGTTTCATTGTATAAACTAAAATTTGGTTCAACAATGTTGCTGGGATTGTGTTGCAATATCTTTTCTGGATGTTCATAAACAGCATTAAAACGATAATCATCAGTATAGAAGTGTAACGTTCCTTTGCCGTTCATTTTGAAAGTGCGTTTTTGCTCTCCAAAGCAGACAAAAGGTATCTCACAAACTTTTGGCTGTACCTCAATATTTAGAGTAGGTATTTCCAACTCGTTATCTGATGGGAACAGGCAATCTATTTGGGCTAAATCCGTACTCATTGCTCTCTATATTTTCTTTCGTATTGCTTTTTAAATGCTGACAATGTGGATTTTTTACGTATAAAAGTTATCTCTGACTCTCCATAGTAGTTTTGCTGATTGGCAACTCCTTGAACTATATAATGGGTTTTTGATAGCTCTTTTATTGATGAATGTCTATCTGGATATATATGACCTACAGGTGTATCAACTCCTCGTTTTTTAGTAGTCCACGATTCTACATTAACCTCATCTCCTCCTCTCCATACAGTCATATCTATTTTTCCACTTCTAATCAAAGATTTTCTGCTAATAGCATCTATATCTTGCAAAACTTTTGATATACTGTCATTGTTTTCTATTGATATAGAAAGTTTTTCGTCTGCTAAATCTTGCTCACTTAGACCTTTAATATGCCCTTCTAATAGGCTAAAGGTTGTTTTAATATCATTTTCACTATGCCCAAGCTTTTGCAAAATTTCTGAAACTTTTCTGTTTTTTGGGCCATACCAAGCTTCGTCAATTGAATTTAATTCATCAATATCTTTATTGCTTATTTTGCTGTAAGACGTGTGTGTCTTATCAACACCTTTTGTTGTTCCACTTCCTTTTGACATAATCTTTAATGTTTTAATTGTAAATACTCTATTATTTCTTCCTTAAACTGGTCAAAACTTTTCACAATCACGTACTTGTAACCCTGTGCTTCTACGGCTTGCTGGTAGAGATATTGCGTTGGGTATTGGGTGTTGGGCGGTACTTTCAGCTCAATAAACAGTCCTATGTACTGTTCGTCTGCAGATTTCATACATAGTATCAAATCTGGGAAACCTGCACGTACTCCCATTTTCTTAAACCTTTCAGCCTCTTTGCCACGTCTGTAGCCACCATTGGGGCTGTGGTGCAAAAGGATTTGTATTTTCGGCTTGCTGTTGAACGTATAGTTCCACCACTTCAAGCACTCCATCTGTAGGTTGTCTTCGAGGTGTCTCATTTTCTTCCAGTTTTTTCAATAAACCTTTCACGTTGTAACAATTCGGCCCGTGTCAAATCCATAGCCTCATATTTACGGTTTAATCTCTTGCCACATCTTACACAAACCTCGTCTGTCAAAATGTCGTACTGCCACCTGCGTTTTGGCACAAAGTAGTATTTAATTGCATATCTTTCCTCAACTACATTGTGTCCCGCACATTTACAGATTAGCTTTTTAATTCTCTTCTTGATTTTCAGTGTCATTTTTACTCCTTTCTTTGTAAAATTTATAAATTATTATTCCTGCCCAAGCACCAGCAATTTCTGCTACAAGGGTGAGTGTCATTCCTAAAAATAAATCTTCCATTGCCTGTTTTTTTATTCTACATAACTCGCATCCAAATACTTTCATATCTTATCTAAATAAGTGTGTACTGTTATAACTTCGAGTTTGACCAACACAACGGTAAATGGGCGTGTTAGTTTGGGTTTCATTTTTTCGACATCAGCTGTCAAATCTCCAGACTTCTTTAGTCTATTCTGGGCTACCATTACATCACCTTTAAAGTATTGTGCGTAAAGCTCTGTCTGTCCTTGTTCCATTGTTTATCCTCCATCATTAGTTCCAAAAGGGTTGCTGTCTAAATACTTTTTTTATTCTTTCAAACTTGCATAAGAGCAAAATGCACCTAATCAGCATTCTATCTTCTGATTTTGTATAAAGTAACTCACCATCTTTTGTTTTGGCTAAGATTTCTACGCTCTTAATATCATCTTCTGTCATTGGTTATTTCCGTATCTAAATTTTGTAAATTGAATTATAGCCAGTGGTTTGTCGGGATAGTTTTCTATAAATGGCTCCCATTCGTCCAAAAAAAGTCCATCATTTTCTGCTATTTCTTGTAATGTCATGTAATATCCATCAACTTTGCAATAGTTTTCAAATTTTTGCAGACCGATTCCGTCTTCCGCTGTTAGCCTTGCTATCTCTATCTGCTTGCTGCGGTATGGCTTTTCTTCCCAAACTCGAAGAGAAAGGCATGCATCACCTTTATATATCTCTTTGAAACGTTTTTCCCAAGTTTCCCAATTGCCACGGATGGTGTGTAATTTGATTAGTGGCGGTGGGTAGTTCTCTTGCCTTATCGCTCTTTCAATTTTGTATTTAAAGCCTGTCGGCTGTCCCTCTCTGGGGTGTCCTTTCGGGAATATCTCCGAAAGCATAATTACGTAGGTTTTCATCGTTTTTCTCATATCAAAAAAGTTTTAGTTGTTAATAAACTTCATCATCTTTGCTTTAAACTCATTGTACTTTTGCTTGTACTCATTTTCGTGTTTAGTCCAATAAGGTTGTTCATATTCTATGAACGTTTTGGTACTAATACACGTAAAGCGATGATAGGCTTTGTACACACAAGGGTAATCGTTAGAGAAATCGGAAAGTACTCTGTACGCAAGGCTATCATATGCTTTTGATAAAGTTGTGTTTTCAAAAGTTTCTTTGTAGGTGGGTATGACTTTTGCGCAAAGTTCCATCAGCTTTCCAAACGCTTTAATAGTGGTTAATACATTTTGCTCTTTTGCGGAAAATTGTTTTGTAACAGCCTCGCCAAGTGGCGACATAATAACCATGACGTTAAACAAAATACCATCGTATTGTTTGGCGTCCTCTTTGTTATTAAAACGCTTTCCGTCCTCGCATTCGTAGATTGTAATTTTTTTCATAATAATTACTCTCCTTTCATAAAGTATTTGTAATCTTGGTACTTGCACACGTCGGGGTTTTCAAAAATCGAAACACAGGTTTCTTTGCGTAACTTTTGCAACTCTTTGAGTGCTTGGTATCTGTAACACATCTTCTTTCTTGGGCAATCACCGCCCTTGCAATGGGTTATGTCGTGGCACATCATTTGTCTGTAGGTATTTCTTGGATTTTCATATAATATTTATCACTCTGCTTCCTCCAATCTTTCAGCCAGTGCCTCGCAGAGAACACGGCTCATATTAACCTCTACGGCATTGCCTATGTACTTTTTCTGCTCCGATTGTGTGCCTACCAGCACATAGTCTGGAGGGAAGCCCATAATGGCTTTCAGTTCCGATATTTTGAGCATCCTCATCTTAATATCTGTAATGTCATACATTGCCATAAACTCCTTGATTTGGCGTGTCATTGGACTATCATTATCGAATACGGCAATAGCCACACCCTGCTCCGTCTGAACCAAGTAGGGTGGCATCTTATCCATTCTGGCTATGAGGGTGAAGCAAGGGTCATCCACAGAGCCACCGGCCGACTGATATTGTGGGTTCATTAAAAAGCAATCAGCGGTAACGAGTTTCTGTTTCGGAGTAGTAAGTATGGCAGGGCTAATGTCGTTAATATCTCCAAGTTGTCCACCACCACTATACTCGTTGGCTATGAAAGTAACCTTTGCCACTCTGTCGTGTGTCGTTATCGTGGGGGATGGTCCCTCAATCGAAACAGCACCGCCATTACCATAGTAAGTAATTAGTGCGTGATGGTCGATGCAGGTGAGCGTTCCGGCTGGCTTCTCAATACTTGTATTCATACCTTGCGGGTCGCCAGAAAACTGCTTGGATAGAAAGTGTGCCTTAACCTTTGCATATCGGTTTTCCGTAGTTATCACGCCACAAGGCACATCTAATGACTTGGCCGTGTCCTTTGGGTTCACCGTATTGTACCGAGACAGAAAACTATCCTTACCGCCAGCAACGAACTTTATCAATCCAGCATAGATGCGTCGCAGGGTGTTCTCTGCGAGTGGCTTCTTTCGTCCAAAGATACTCTCTCCATCATCATTGAGGTCGAGAACATCACGGACGGCTTTATACTTGTGCAGGCCATGGTTGAAGAGGTTATCAGAACTTGCACCATCTTTTGAATATGTAGGGATTGGAAAGGCGTGTGGCAGTCCGTGCTTTGCGAACTGACCAAAGAACCTTTTGCGAGACGTGTAAGCACCATAATCAGCAGCGTTCAATTCTCTCCAAAGATATGTATAACCATATGACTGTACACGGTTACACCATCTGACGTAATCTGTTCCGTTGAGTTTGCTGATGGGTTTGCCCTGCTCGTCAATCTCACCCCACGACATAAATTCCACAACATTCTCAATCTGTATATAATCTGGGTTTATGGCCTCAATGTATCGGAAGAGGTGATTTGCAAGCGTTCTGCTGTCAGCGTCTCTCGGCTGACCACCTTTTGCCTTACTAAAGTTGGTACATTCAAGGGATGCCCACAGAACAACCAATGCTTCTGGGTTAGCGCTACGTGCTTTTGCCACAATATCAGCAAGTGGTTCCATTGCCAATGTCCGAATATCCTCTGTAAAGTGGACTGTGCTGGGGTGGTTTGAGGCGTGAGACTTTATGGCGTTCGGATCGTGATTGACACAAGCGAGAACGTGGGCACATTTCTCACCGTGTAGCCGTGCCGCC
>JAEEGL010630382.1_pt1 | contig 33075 bp, 29 predicted proteins | sample 9134231 | NCBI WGS metagenome assembly JAEEGL01 (sample SAMN16246548, study PRJNA631951) | gut metagenome | biome: gut microbiome; feature: rumen; material: fiber-attached | host: Bos | place: Iran: Karaj | collected 2018-10 | reverse complement strand
TACTTCCTTATATTCGTCTCTATTTTTTATCTGCATTTCTATTTCTCCAGTTACTTTATTTATATTTTTTATCTTTATAAATATCTCTATTTAACTATTTTCAGCGTAAACAAACCACAAAAAGCTGACACGAATAACCGTGTCAGCTTCTCTATTCAACTAAAAATCTTTTACTCCCCATTCGTACATTTTTATCCCCCATAAATACTAATTACCCCATAACTAATATACCACTTTTCTGTGAAAAACTAACGCTTAACATTTACATATTTGATCATCTTGTGCTTCACTTTTCCCACCTCAGGGAATCCGCAATTCTCACATACTCCACTTGACATATTTCCGCCACATCTTGGACACTTCATAGCTATTCTCCTTTCAGATTTTGATTATTATTCTATTCAGAGGATTCAGATAAAAATGGAGAAACATAATCCAAACTAAATGCTTTGAGAAGCAAGTCTACCAAACTGTTATATCCTTTTTTTGCGGCATTATCAATAATACTTATAATATCTTCTTGCTTGATATCAGTATCCGGAATATCTTCGGTATAATCTTTTGTTCCAAGGCCTTCTATACCACCATAGCTTTCTAATATACCCTCACATAGGCTATAAAATTCTTTACCTTCAGGATAATACTTTCCCCACTCAATCGGAACACCTTGTTCTTTGGCAACCTTCTCACATTCGTCCTTTATTATTTCATATGCACTTTGGCCAAATACTGTGTATCCGTCATAACAATAGTTTTCTTCTCCTACAAGAATCTTATTTGTTTTAGGATCATATATTTCTTCGTACCTTGAATAATAATCGTTAGTATTATTACCCTCTTCACTTTCATATAAGATTGTTGTATCTTTAAATAATTTATTTACTATTGTATATATTTCTACCGCTTTTAATTTGCTTTTATCACATCCCATTTCAGCATCCCCAAACATAGAATCAATCACTCCAGCTTCAGAGCCACGAAGATCATCAAAATCAATTCCCATACACTCCAATAGTTCCTTAACCTGTTTAGCATCCTTCTTTGCGCAAGAAAATCCAATATTACTATAATCCCAATATCCCATTATTATTCCTCAAATCTTTTTCACCTAATATCTCCACAATAAACAATGTAAGAAACTGTTTCCTATAACTCAGACTTCCACTTAATTCACTCTGCTCTTATCGATTTTTTCCAGAATCTCCATCCTGTCATTCTCGGTAATCAGATCGTTAATGCTTTCTATATACTCTTTCAGTTCATCTGCTTTCAGAACCTTGTACGGAAGTTCTATGTTTTGCTTTACAAATATTTCGGAATTACTCAGTGCGAGAATTGGATGGACATCTATAGGCATATCAATGATTCCTTCAAGATTTTTCTTCTCCGCCATGACCTGTTCTGTCGGAGAAATCAGTTCTTTATTTGTATGTTTTTTTCTAAGAATCCATTTGTCGCCCTTATCAATAAACAGACCTGCTTTTATTGGCTTGCCATCTGTCATTCCAAAGGCCTTTGTCTCAATGACGAAAATGCCGTTGTTACAGACAACTATATGATCATATTCCTTTGTTTCATCACCACACTTGAGAACTGGACCGTTTATAATCGAATATTCCCCATCTTCAAGCTTATCGAGAATGTTCCTTACAGTTCTTTCGCCTTGGTTTCCAACCTGCTTACGCTGGAATTCATTTTCATTAGTACTCTTATTCTTAAGTCTGGCATCACGTGTCTCATAAGAAGGTCTATTCTCAACACCTTCGACTCCCAACGAAATAATGAGCTTACGGTATTCTTCTTTCTTCGCTACACTCAGATTACCGCTTGGAAGAATGATGTTATAGAAGATTCCTTTCAGATTGCCCTTTTCTTTTCCGCTGTATTGCTGACTTACTATTTTTCCGTAACTTCTATGAACGCTGCCTCCCTTGTAATTTCTGAGAAAGATCATGAAATTCTCAAGACCTACTTCGTTACAATTGTAGCGAACTCTCGACTTGGCAATCTGGAATTCATCACTATCAACCCAGTTGTCTCTTCTTCTCCGCTTACGTGTGGAAAGACGAATCATCATTATAAAAATGATGGCAATAGTGCATAAAAGAGGTAATAAATAATCCATTTAAACTAACTCCCTATATATCTTTAGCTATTTTATTCAGTTAAAACTATTTTAACAAACACCTCTCCTTGATTCGTAATATCAGCTCGAGGTATTATTTCGATTACTTCCGCAATCGAATCAATCTTAGCTTTTTCCATAATATAAGAAATATGATTAACCGCTTTCCAGCCTAGATATCCTACTATATCCCCCTCTTTTTTTACTTCTATCTCATTAAACTTTTTATCATGCACTAAAAACAATTGTAATGTATCACCTACATTTATATTAGATATATCAATGGAACCATCATGTAGACCAGCAAACGCCACCACCTCAATTCTATTTCCGATATATTTCAAAAGATTTTCAAAAATCTCAACATAATTTGGTGTATACCCACTATTCAAATCATATTTCAAATAATCAATCCCTAGATATCTAGCATTTTTTATTATATGATTTTCAAATCCTCTATCGATATATTTAAATTCATCACGTTCTTTCAGAACCGAATCTTTTGATACAAAATTCCCACCCGGCCATAATACCGAAATCTCTTCATTGTCATTGTTATTCTTGGTTCGATATATGTCTAGCACCGGTATTTTTTCTTTATCACCTATTAAATCAAGAATCTCTTTTCTAATTGCCTCATACTCCAAATTCAAAAATCTATATTCGTATTTTAAGAATAAATCCCCATCTTCCTTTTTCTTTATGTATGCCCATGTATATACTAAGCCTCCCACCCCCTGAACTCCTGCAGGAACATAATCTGAATTTGCACAGCACTCAAAAGAAGCTATTTTGATACCATCATGATAAAGCACAACATATTCATCAGGAGCGTCAGGTGTTTCAGTATAATACGCTAATTCAATTAAATCATCCTCGTTTAAACTATCAATAGCGTCTTGATCATATGTCCAAAATACATCTGCCAAAGAAGTACTTTCTAACTCTAAATTTAACTTATCAATTTCTTTTGCGACAGCGAGCTGATCACGACTAGGTTTTTTCGTCTTCTTTTTATTCTTTTTTTCTTGTTTTTGAACAAATGGAGAAACATAATCCATTTCAAAAGCCTTGGTAATATCTTCTACCAAATCGTTATATCCATTCTTTGCTGCATTATCTATTATAGATTTTAGTTTTTCCGATTCTATTTCTATTTTTAGATCTTCGAGAGACTTGGTATCTGTTCGCTCTCCCATACCATATATTCCGCCATGTTCTTCGAGAATTTCATAACACAAATCAGAAAACTCTTCACCCTCAGGGTAATCCCCTCCCCATTCAATGGGGATTCCCTTCTCCATTGCTTCCGCTTCACATTCATCCCTTAATATATCAAAAACACTTTCACCAAAAACCTTATCGCCATCATAGCAATAATCTAATTCACCAATATAAACAATCTGATCTTTGGGATTATATATCTCCTCATATCTTCTATAAGAATCATTTGTATCACTTCCAGTCTCAGATTCATAATAAATAGTTGTATCACTATATACTTTATTGACAATATAATAAATCTCTTTAACAGACAAATCGCTCTTATAGCCACCTACATCATCAGGATAAAAATCACCTATATACCCAGCCTTTGAACTCTGATAATCATTAAAGTCAATACCAAAACACTCTAATAACTCATGAACTCGATCTCCATTTTTTTCACAAGAAAAACCTATTTGACTATAATCCCAATAACTCATAAATTCATCTCCTTATCTCCAAAAAATGTTATAACTCTTTTTTCTTTGCTCTTTCTAAAGCTTTAGTAAAGCTACCTGAACGATTTGTTATTGTTTTAGCAAGCATCTCTCCTCTGGAGGCCAAACTTTCTAATTCCTCAGTTGTTAGATTCTGTTTCATAAGAGCATGCATGATCCTATTACGTTCATCCTTCCACTCGATAATTTCATCAAGGATTTCATCTCCAAAGTATTTATTAGCCAAAGAATTCTTTTGCGTAGAAAAGCTTTTAATATACTTTATTTTACTGTCAATTGTAACCTGATATCTTCCTCGTTTTTTCAGATAAGCATCCCATTTTCCTGCATGAACAAGTATAGATTCTGTCCTGTCTTCCATTATTGCATAACAAATAAACATAGCTTCTAAATAAAAGCAATGGGACATTGCCATTTTTAATCTTTTAAACTGTTCCTTATAGTTCTCATATTTTTGAATATTGATTGGTTTATTATCCATATCAGACATAATTCTTATTCCTTATTATTTACAAACGGTTAATTCATTCTAATGGGATGTATTCTCTTCCGCCAATACTATGGTATAATGGCATCTCCTTATTATTGTCGCTTTTAATTTTATCTACGTATTCTTCATTCGTGAGGAACTGTAATACTGCCGAACATTTAGCAGTTGAAATACCTATTTCGCCGGCTATCTCTTTTGCCGTCATATTTCTATTGCTGTATACTAATACATTCACTATTTCTCTCTTTAATGATTCGTTTTCCCTTTGTACTGCTGTCAGCTTCCCACTTCGATTTTTATTTATTTGTTTTTTCCGAATCACAAACAACTCATTATCGATTTCAATAGATTTATTTTCAATTTCTTTTATTCTATCTAAGATAGGAGATAACTCTGAAGAAACAGCATCAATCTCAGGAGTTATTTTTGACTTTTGTTCTTCTTTTTGTTTTTCGATATCTTTTTCAAGTAATGAAACCCTTTCAGATAATTCCTTAATCTGTCCCTCTATCATTTTCTTTTCTTTAAATTTTAAAAAGCCAAGTCCATCTCTTTTTATAGTAAGTTGAGTAATTGAAATATTAAGTTCTCTTTGTTCTTTTTCAGCAGGAGTTTCTTTTTCAATATCTCTTCTCAATGACGAAATCCGATTTTGGTACTCTGCCTCCTTTGTTAACAGTTTTTTCTTTTCTTCATCTAACTTTTTCAACTCATCCTTAAGCTTTTTTTCATTCTGATCTTCAAGCTTATCACCATCCGATTGTTTTTTTCTTTGTTCAATTATTGATTTCTTTTCAGTATTAACAGGTGCATCTACTGTATATTTCTTTTTAATACTTAGACTTTTACCTTTAACATTTATGGTTTTACTACCATCAACTACAGCACCCTCAACTGGATTTTCAATTGCTTCACAAGGAGAATCCAGATTAGTTGTTAAAACATATGACACTGTAAAGTCATCAGTTATCTCATTATAGTTTCTAAGAGACTTTATAAACTCTCCTATATACGAATATGCATCAGGTATTCCTTTAAGAAGGTTGGTATCCAAGGCAACCATATAACTATTATCACCGGATTCACTAATAACTATCATGTGCCATGCACATAGTTCAAAAATCAGAGAACCTGTTAACGGATAATTTCGCGTTGCTTTAAATATCTCCTCATGCATTTTTTCTCTTGTAACTCTTAACTTCTCGTTATCCTCAAGATACTCATAGATTTCTTTCATACCGTTGACAAATGCTTGAGCATTGTTCAATATTTCAGGATAATCATTGATCAATTCAGCATTCAGCTGTAAACCTGTTATCAAAGTTCGATCTCCATCAACAGATATCTCATCGTCGTTATGAAAAATCACATCCTTTGAGTACAATTGAGCCATTTTAACGGCATTTAGTTTTTCGACACTTGTTTTATTTGATTTTGAATCAGAATTAAATACTATTCCAGCACAAAAATCTCTGATTGCTTTTTCATAGTCTTCTTCATCAGTTCTTTTTGAGTTAAAATACAGATTACACATCTGTTGCTGATTTCCATAGAATATGATCACATAGTAAACAACCCAATAAGGATCATCATATGACTTACACTCATTACCTCTTCCATAAGCAACCAGATAATTCTTATCACCTTTTATAAACGTAATATCAGCTCCATTATTTGACGCCTCAATTTTGCCTGCCAACGCCTCATCCGTATGTTCCCATATTCTTGGATCAAGGTTGGATACTGAAGGCTTTACTATATTTATACCTAAAGCAGCGTCCTTGTAATTTCCAAGCCCGCCTTCGATTTCTTTAGGAGCCGCAACAAGTTCATAGTTGGACAACAATTCTTTTTGCAGCTCTTTATCTGAAATCGGATGTTTTTTAGAAACATACTCATATCCATCCGGTAACACTAACGAAAAAGCATCAAGTTTTATTTCATTTCTTTCATCGTACTTAGGAAATGTGAAGTCAGGTTCGTCAACCTTTACTCTAGATTCTTTTATTATTTTGTTATTCGACCTTTGAACCTCTTCACTTACAATATTTATTTCATTAAGAAACTTCTCGATATACTTTTCGTTAGCGCTGTGATTAGGTGTTGCAAAGGACGCTTCCAACGAGTACATGCTATTACACCTGGTAAAAATCAACGCAAAATATCCTCTTATTTCCAATCCAAGGATACTTATTTTCCTATAGAAATATCCTGATTTATAAGTCGGTTCATTTTTAATGATCTTATAATCTCCACTATCACCGAGGCCATCTGAAGAAAGCGCAGCCTTTAAAACCTTTTCTAATTCTACATCTTTAACCGATTCTACTTCTGCCTCCTTTTTTAGTTTTAATTTTCCATCAGGACCAATACCTTCATCCTCGTAGAATGCCCCTTCCTTATATCCTGGTTGTGGGGCCTGAGGCCTTACATAAACAAACTCCCCTGTATTCTGATCCAGATAAAAATAATTACCATATTCAATATGAACTACCACTTCATTATTAACCGTTATATATCCCCCTTCTTTACCTACTCCATATACCTGCATATCTAACCTCACTTTCCCATAAAAAACTGATTTAGTTATTCATCCTTACTTTCTCTTTTTCTCCAATCGACATACTCCCCGGTAGTTATTCTATGATCCACCGGTTTTTCTGCATCTTCCGGAATTGTCCATACATTACCAAACTTGGATGCACCTGGAATCAGTCCATCCGAACACATCTTCTGGACTCTTCTAACGGTCAGATTCCATTTCTCCGCAACTTCTCTAATCGTTAAATAACCTTCCATAAAATACCTCATAAAACAAAAAACGCACCAAAATAGTCCTCTCCGGGCTACTCTGATGCTCAATCAATACTGCAACTGGCTACCATAAATAATACTTCTTAGGCCCTATAGTTTTGCGTCACAGAGTTTCCTCTGCTTTGCCAAATATTCAATTATCACTAATCATAATTATATTCACAATTGCGAATTATGTCAAGGAAATCAGCTATATAAACATAGCTTAATAAGTCTATCATTAGATCCAATATCTGGCAATTTCTTTAAAGCGCGGAAGTCTAAAAGACATATAGCCATAATTAGATGTATCAATCAATCCTTTTTTTACCAATCGATCCCGATAAACAGACATCTCTCCGGATGATAGTCCAAGTCTCTTTCTTAAATCCGAATTCTTTACCATTGTTGAATCCGATTTTTCTAACTCTTCTACCATTCCACCGACAACATCTTTATCTTTAAAAGAAAGCTCACTCCATATCTTTTCATAAACATATTCTTCTAAGTACTGATCATATTGTTTTATTACATCCTGCATATCAGGATTATCTTTTTGATCCCAATAAAGGTATCCCAACACCTGAAATGCATAAGGATAACCAAGCGTCAGATTAGCCAGTTCTTTCGACCTCTCCATACCACACACGAATATTCTTTCATATGCTTTTGAGATAGCCCCAATACTAAGTGGAGCCATAACCACCTTAGGAGCTCTGAATAAAAATGTAAGACCTTCTTGATTTTGTAAGTCATAGATGTTTTCGAATAGTCCAGTCATTATGAGGAATATAGGATAATCTTCTCTCATGAGAATTTGATATATACTGGCAAATTCTCTAACATGGTCATTTACTATAGTTTCATCTACAGCTATGAGAAGCTTCTTACCTTTTTTCTTTAACTCAGTCAGCATCTTTGCAAGTGCAATCTCAACATCATATGCAGGAGCTTCATTTTCAAATGACACACCCAGACCAAACTTTGATAAATCAATCTTTGCAGTAATGAACAGCTTATTTAATTGCGAGCCAGAATATAGCTTTGCCACCAGAGTATTAAGCATTTCCTTCACAGGACTAAGCTCCACAACAATCCAGTCATCATATTCTGATATCATCTTTTTTATCTTTGTAAGCATAACAGTTTTACCGGAACCTCTGACTCCGGTAATCATATATACCTGACTAACAGGATCCTCAGAAGTAAAGTCCTCCACAATCTCATTGGTCTGCGTAAGTCTGGATATGAATTCTGTTGGTTCCTTTCCAAATGATAAAGTAAAAGGATTTGACATATCGCACCTCTTTTATAACTTTTATAAATTTTTATAACTCTTTATAACTTTTTATTTCAATTTATAACTTTTTATAACTTTTGTCAATGCATATGTGTTTAATATGACAACTTTATCTCCATAAAATGTGCCACAGGCAGGCAACTCCCCCATAGCCCACATCCCCTTTGACTCACAACGTCATAAATGTTAGAATCTTATCTATGGCTGAGAATTATAAAAAGGGACTGCTGGCCGGAATTCCGATTGCGCTCGGTTACCTGTCGGTGTCCTTTACATTTGGAATAATTGCAATTACATATGGACTTACATGGTGGGAAGCAACACTTATCTCAATGACCTGCGTCACATCAGCCGGTCAGTTTTCCGGATTACACACTATGCTTGTACCCGGACTATGGCTGGATATGTTCATCTCACAGCTCACAATAAATATCAGGTATTCTTTCATGTCCATTGCTCTTTCGCAGAAGGTAGATAGTAGATTTATCGGCATATGGAGATGGATTATGGGCTTTGCTGTCACTGATGAGATTTTCGCTGTTGCCATATCAGAAAAGAAGGTAAGCCGCTCTTTTTTTGCAGGACTTATCACTCTGCCCTATATCGGCTGGTCACTCGGAACTCTGCTTGGCGCAATTATCGGAAATGTACTTTCACTTTCCATCATGAGTGCCCTTGGTCTTGCTATCTACGGAATGTTTGTAGCAATAGTCGTACCTGTAATGAAGGACGAACACCCTGTTATACTCGCTGTGGCTATCGCCGCACTTTTGTCAACTGCATTTACTTATCTTCCTGTTCTGAGCAAGGTATCTTCCGGAATAGCTATAAGTATCTGCGCAGTTGTAAGCGCTGCTATAGTATCCTTTATTCATCCGATCGATGAGGAAGGAGACGAAGCATGACACATAAATCCTTCTTTATCTATCTGGCTATAATGGTCTTAACCACTTATCTGATACGTGTAATTCCTTTTGTACTCGTTAAAAATCAGATAAAGAACAGGTATATCAGATCATTTTTGCACTATATACCTTATGCAGTTCTTACAGCGATGACTGTACCTGCAGTTTTTACAGCAACAAGTTATATCATTTCAGCAACTGTTGGCTTTATTGTCGCTGTGATACTCGCCCTTAATAAAAGGAGTCTCACAACCGTTGCACTACTCTCATGTGTTGCTGTTTTTATCACGGAGCTGATTATCAGATATATCTAGTATCTTGTAAAAATACTTCATATATATTACAATTACGTAGTGTTTTATCTAATTAGATAATTCTAACCATATGTTTTTTTAATGAGAAATCATAAGGATACCAATCATGAACAAACTACTCATAATCCTTTTCCTGTTTTTCGCAGGAAGCTGTCTCGGCTGGGTCGGCGAACTTTTCTTCAGACGTTACCTGGATCCGGTTGAAAGAAAAAAGAAAAAATTCTGTAATCCCGGACTTTTCGTAGGTCCGTATCTTCCGATTTACGGAACGGGAGTTATCCTGCTTTACTTCCTGGCGCAGATACATTTTCCAGCACTTGCTGAAACACATCCTACGCTCGAAAAAGCTCTTATATTCTTATGTATGGCTGCATGTATGACCCTTCTTGAGTTTATAACAGGAATGATATTTGTAAATCATATGCATCTTCAGCTTTGGGACTACTCAACATACTGGGGAAACATCAAGGGTGTTATATGTCCGCTGTTCTCATGCATCTGGTATGCCGTCGCAGCATTCTACTATCTGGTAGTTCATAAAAATGTACTTAAGGCTCTGGAATGGTTGTCGAAGAATCTGACCTTTTCATTCGTTATCGGATTCTTCTATGGAGTGTTCCTGATAGACGTCTTCTTCACCTTCCATCTTGTATCAAAAATCAAGACTCTGGCTGATGAGTATGGTATCATCGTCAAGTATAATGCTTACAAGGACAAGATGAGCGAGCTGAGCGACAAAGCAAAGGAAAAGAGCTTTTTCTTCTTTAAGTCAATGCTCTCACCAAAGGAGTTTTTCATTAAGAATAAAGGTTCTTTCTCAGTAAAGAAAATCGGCAATCCAATTAAAAAGGTTTCACAAAAAATGCACAGGAAATAACCTGTGCATTTTTATTACTATTATTTATATGAATTACGAGTTAAACTAACCACTCAGCTTTTCTGTCATCTGCTTCATATTGTTATAATAGGTGACTCCAATAACTCTGTTTGTCTGCTTACTCAATACAACCACGAGACATTCATTTGTAGTAAAGTTTCTGAAAAATCTCGCTTCTGTATTTCCTTCAAATAAATCATTCAGAACCATCATTTCATCTTCATATTTGAAGGTTATTTTTTTAGTAACATTATATCCCGGTTCATTTATACCTATTCCGAAAAGCTTATACTTTCTTCCACTGGTATTAACTCCAACCATTTTACCATTTGCAAATATGAGATTGATCTCATCACCGGATTTAGCCGTTACATTAGCATTGGTATATCTCGGAATCTTATAAAGCTCTGATACATCATCCTTGAAGGTTATTCCAAGATTCGAAGAGATCTCCTCCTCTGTTTTACCAAGCTTGTTCGATATATCCTCGCCATCCGCAAAAAGCATATGTCTTATGCCTATATATATCAGAAAAACAAATCCGAGCAAAAGAACAATTCCAATTATCTTATATATCCTCGACCTTGTCTTTAGATTCACACGACCCGCCTTGCTCAGCTTTACCGCTGTCGGATCCTTATACGTAGGAAGCGTATCCACACCATCCCTTAAATAATCCGGCACTCCATCAACTCCAAGCATCTTTTCTATTGCCTGAGCTTCTTCTCGTTTTGCTTTCAGGTTATCGGTCTGTTCATCACCGGGCTTAACTTCTGGTTTTAGTTGCATAATGTTTCCCCTTTGTCTAGTAAAATTTTCAGTCAATCACTTAAATACTTTGAACTGAGACAAGATATCACATTAAAACAGCCAAGTCAATCATTTACACAAAATATTCACCATCAAACATTACACAAAATATTCACTATCAGACTTTTATATTCTTTTTTAAGTTTCTTTTTAATCTTCATTTAAGCTTCGGCATCTATACTCGACTCATAAAATGAATTATCGAAGTTTCAGGAGGTGCATACTATGAAAGAAAGCAGATCATCTATTAAAACCATAGCATTTTTTGCTTGTATCATTGGTTTAGTGATGTCGCTCTTTGCCGGCATCACTGTAAAAGCCGACTCATACGACACCATTACATTTTCATCTAGTGGTATCAGCGCGGGAAGCTCAGGCACAGGCTACAAAATAAGCGGCACAACACTGACTATCAAATCCGGTGGAACCTACAAGGTAACCGGAAGCTGCAGTGAAGGAAGCATCGTTGTTGATAAGGGCGTAACAGGAGTTACTCTTATTTTCGACAGTCTTTCACTCTCTTCTTCTAAAACCGCGCCGGTTGTGATCAAGAAGGGAAGCAGCGCGACTATCAGCCTTTCCGGAACATCAACACTTACAGATAAGGAAGACGCTTCCACAGAGGACACCAACTCTGATTTCGAAGGAGCAGCTATCAAGGTTAAATCCGGTTCAACTCTTAATCTCTCAGGAAGCGGAACTCTGAACATAAACGGTTCTTCCTGCAAGAACGGAATCAAGGGCGGATCCGAAGCAACTGTAAGCATCAGCAGTGGTACCTACAAGGTAAATGTAGCAAACACCGGTATTGCAAGTGATGGCAAGCTTATTATCACAGGTGGTACATTTGACATAAACGCAGGAAACGAAGGAATCAAATCCGGTCCTGACGATGATGATACAACCTCTGCAGGAACTGTAGATATATCCGGCGGAAGCTTCACGATCAAATCAGCTGACGACGCAATACATGGCATGTACGGTCTTACGATTACAGGCGGTACCTTCAGTATAGATGCGGGCGATGACGCTCTCCACAGTGACTACACAACAACTATAGGTACAGACGGAAGCTCAACAGGTCCTAACATAATTATAAATAGTTCCTACGAAGCAATAGAGGGAGCTATAGTAAACCTCTACTCCGGTTATGCCAGCGCATATGCAAGTGATGACGGAATCAATGCAGCAAACGGCAACCTCACCGGATATGATTACAGCATTAACATCACTGGTGGTACCTGGTACATCAATTCAGACGGCGATGGTATAGACTCAAACAACAACATCAATATATCCGGAGGACAGACCGAGGTATTTGGGTCAACTAATGGTGGAAATGCCGCTCTCGATTACGATAACAAAGCTTATCTGACAGGAGGAACTCTCCTCGCAGTAGGAAATGTCGGAATGGGACAGACTGTTTCAAGCGGACTTTCTATAGTATTTAATAATGTTTCTATATCAAACGGAACACCTATTCTCATAAAGAACAGCGCAGGCGAAACAGTTTACAGTGCAACAGGTGTTAAGAGTGCAAACCAGGTAATATTTGCTTCTGCAGATCTTAGTTCAAGTGATACATATACACTTTATTTAAGCGATGAAGAGACTCAGTCAACCACAACTGACGAAGCACCTCAGAAGGCTCAGACAAGTGGCATGGGCGGTGGTCCCGGCGGCGGTGGAAAGCCCGGTGATATGGGAGGTAGAGGCCGAGGTGGAAGCTACTCATATAGCGGCGAATGGAAAAACGGCTGGTGGTATAACGCAGATGGTTCATGGAGCTATCCATATTCAGGAAGCTGGAAACAGAATTCAATCGGATGGTGGTTCGAGGACGAAAGCGGATGGTATCCGACTAACGCCTGGATGAAGGTAGACGGTTACTGGTACTACTTCGACTCAAACGGTTATATGGAAGCAAGCTGCTACAGAGATGGATACTGGCTTACAGCCAGCGGAGCAATGGATTCAAACTACAGCGGAAGCTGGAAGAGCGATTCTAATGGCTGGTGGTACAGCGATTCCTCTGGCTGGTATCCTTGGAGCCAGTGGCTCAAGATAAACGGTGCATGGTACTACTTCTACTCAGATGGCTACATGGCCGTAAGCACAACAATAGACGGCTACAGGGTCGGTGCAAGTGGAGCCTGGGAATAAAATAACAGGCGACTTAAAAATAGGCAGCTTAATATAAACAAAAAGGTCAATGGGTGATAATGCCCATTGACCTTTTTATTAGCTTTATTACTTAAATTACTCTACTGAATTATATCCTACCTCAAAGCCTGCAAGGTTGATATCAACAGTCTTAGGTGGAACCTTAGACTTGATAACGTCGATCCACTGCTCTTTGCTGTAGTTCATATGACGAGCTGCCATACCGAGAACTATGGTATTGAAGACTCTTGTGTTTCCAAGCTCTTCTGCCTTAGCCATAGCATCTATTGAAAATACTCTGTACTTCTCTCTGAGTCCCTCAAGAATTCCTTCAGGATACTCTGCTGCACCTGTTATTACAGGCATCGGATCGATTCTCTGATCATTTACGATGAGTGCTCCGTCCTTCTTAAGGAAGTGTGCATATCTAAGAGCCTCAAGTCTCTCAAATGCAATAAGTACATCTGCACAGCCCTCTTCAACGATAGGCTCGGTAACAATCTCACCCTCAGTTGCATATCTGACATAGGTTACAACAGAACCACCACGCTGAGCCATTCCGTGTACCTCTGAAAGCTTTACATCATAGCCTGCCTGTTCAGCAAGACCACCTAAGATACGGCTGGTAAGAAGGGTACCCTGTCCACCAACACCGACAATCATTATGTTAGTAACTGACATCTTTCTATTCTCCTATATTTATCTCTATACTTGATTTCTAGCTTAACGCAACCTGCTTATGATTGCACTAAGCAATCATAACCCGTTGCTTGCCGGCTCGCTACGCTCGCACAAGACTACTTCGTAGTCTTGATCTGAATAGCATCAAATGGGCAAAGCTGCTGGCAAAGTCCACATCCATTACACATAGTTTCATCTATTACTGAGAAGCCTGTTTCTTTATCCTTCTTGATTGCAGGACATCCCGGAACGAGGCACTGTCCGCACTTCATACATTTCTCTGTATCCACGAAGCACTTGCCCTTTGGCACGTAGGATTTAAGGAGTGCACATGGTGACTGTGAGATGATAACTGAGAGCTCATCTCTTGCAACCTCTTCCTTGATTGTCTCCTCAAGCTTCTTCAGATCAAATGCATCAACTACCTTTACATTCTTGATACCCATTCCTTCGCAAAGCTTTACAAGATCAATCGCATATGTCTCTTCACCATTAAGCATCTTGCCTGTAGCAGGATGGTTCTGGTGACCGGTCATACCTGTTGTTGAGTTATCAAGTATGATAACTGTTCCTGTAGCCTGGTTATAAACCATATTCATAAGTGAATTAACACCTGTATGAAGGAAGGTTGAATCTCCGATAACTGCAACCCAGTTCTTAACCCAGTCCTTACCTTTACCCTTCTCCATACCATGAAGCATAGAGATGGAACCACCCATACAGAGTGTTGTATCTACGACTGAAAGCGGTGCAGCAACTCCAAGTGTGTAGCAGCCGATATCACCACTTGCATGTATCTTTAACTTCTTAAGCACGCTGTAGGTTGCTCTGTGAGGACATCCAGGACAAAGGATTGGTGGACGAACAGGAACCTCAGCAGGAGAAGCAAGATCAAGCTCCTCGCCAAGTATCTTCTCACGAAGCATATTTGCACTGTACTCTCCATCAAGAGGGAACAGATCCTTACCGATGCAGTCAATTCCCCATGAACGAACCAGCTCCTCTATAACCGGCTCAAGCTCCTCGATGATGTAGAGCTTATCAACCTTTGATGCAAACTCTTCGATAAGCTTCTTTGGAAGTGGTGAAACCATTCCGAGCTTAAGGATGCTGGCATCAGGGAATACTTCCTTTACGTACTGATATGGGATACCACTTGTGATAAATCCGATCTTGGTATCTCCGTAAACAACCTTATTGATATCTGCAAACTTCTCTGTAGCTCCATCAGCCGCAAGCTTTGCATCACGGTCGATAACGAACTTATGACGCTGCTTTGCATTTGCAGGAACCATAACATTCTTTGCAGGATTTCTAACATACTCTTTATCATCAACCTCAACTCTGTCCTCAAGGTTTACGACACCCTGTGAGTGAGCGATACGAGTTGTTGTTCTGAGGATAACAGGTGTATCATACTCCTCTGAGATTTCGAAAGCCTTCTTTGTGAACACTCTAGCCTCTTCTGAATCAGATGGCTCAAGCACAGGAACATGTGAAGAAATAGCGATTCTTCTTGTATCCTGCTCATTCTGTGAGCTGTAGAGTCCCGGATCATCTGCAACCAGATAAACAAGTCCTCCCTTTGCTCCGATGTAAGATGCTGTATAGAGCGGATCAGACGCAACATTCAGTCCTACGCACTTCATAGCACACATCGCTCTTACACCTGCGATAGAAGCACCCATAGCAACCTCTGCTGCAACCTTCTCATTTGGAGCCCACTCAGCATAAACTCCTTCGTACTTTACGAGATTCTCGCTCATCTCGGTACTCGGGGTTCCCGGATAAGCTGATGAAACCTTGACTCCTGCCTCCCAGGCACCACGAGCTATGGCTTCATTTCCAAGCATAATCTTCTTTTCCAATTTTCCAAACTCCTTCTATTTATTTCGAGGCAGTATCGGCCTCCTTATTAATACTTTCCAAAATCACACAACTTACCTATTATAGATTATTTATCCATAGTAAGTCAATGGGGACAGTTCTTTATTTCTCTTCAAACTTAAGCTCCGTCATCCTGCGGTCTTTGCTGACTATAGTACGTGGAAATATGGCCTTTATAGCATCCGCATACTGCTCCGGTTTTATCATTGAAGGCGAATAGTGAGTAAGCCACATCTCCTTCGGCTGAGCCTTCACTGCTATTTCAGCCGCTTCCTGCATAGTCATATGCTTCTTATCTCTAGCTTTTTCTTCCGACTCAGCATCGCCATCGCCGTACATTCCTTCGCAGATAAATATATCTGCCCCGGTTGCTTCTTCGACTATTTTGTCTGTCGGTCTGGTATCAGTTGTATACGTTATCTTGAGTCCCTTTCTGGCTGGTCCCATAACCATATCACTTGTAAACTCTTTTCCTTCAAACTCTACCGTTTCTCCATTTTGAAGCTTGCTCCAATACTGCACTGGAAGTCCCAGGCTCTTAGCTGCTTCAGCATCAAACTTTCCTGCTCTGTCCAGCTCGAAAGCATAGCCGTAACAAAGCATGTTGTGATTTACCTTGAAGGCTTTTACCCTGAGTCCCACAAGCTCCAGTATCTCTTCCTCCTTCGATTTATCCAGCTCGATAAACTTAAGCGCAAAAGGAAGTCTCGGCGCAATCACCAGAAGCGACCTCACCACATGCTCGATTCCCTGTGGGCCTACTATAATTACAGGCTCCGTCCTGTCAGCATTTCCCATAGCAAGAAGCATCCCCGGAAGACCACTTATATGATCCGCATGAAAATGTGTGATAAGAATCACATCAATCGGATTGAAGCTCCAGCCTCTGCGTCTCACAGATATCTGAGTTGCCTCGCCGCAGTCCACCAGAATACTGCTTCCATTATATCTAAGCATTAATGAAGTAAGTGCTCTATACGGTAGTGGCATCATACCGCCCGTACCAAGCAGACATACATCTATCATACAGTCTCTCCTCAGTAATTATTTATGTAAACCAATTTACTTTACCCAGGCTCCGTCAATCCAAAGCCACTGATTCTTCGGATACCAGCCTGCAAATGTATAACCGCCTTATAAATCGCCTTACATAGTAATGGGACGGTTCTTCATCTGCACTATACTCTGCATGTGCAGTATAAGAAGCGTCCCTGTTTTTACATACTTTTTTACTTATTCACCTTATTTAAGTCTCGCTTTAATTAATTATCTCTTTATCAGCTAGTCCTGAAAATAATATCCAACGCCCCACTTAGTATGGATATACTCCGGATCAGCCGGCTTGGTTTCTATCTTTTCACGAAGACGTCTTACGTGTACATCAACTGTTCTCGCATCTCCGGGATATGTAGCTCCCCATATCTCACTAAGCAGCTCATCCCTTGAGTAAACCTTATTCGGGTTAGAAACAAGAAGGAGAACCAGTTCAAACTCCTTAGCAGTAAGACTGACCTCATGTCCCTTTATAAATACACGTCTCGAGTCTGTCTCTATCTTCAGACCATTCTTTTCTATAACATTTGTAGGTGTAAGCTTCATATCCTCGCCCTTTGAATTTCTGCGGAGGATAGCCTTTATTCTCGCCTTAACCTCAAGTATATTGAAAGGCTTGGTTATATAATCATCAGCTCCGTACTCAAGTCCCATTATCTTGTCCATATCCTCACCCTTTGCGGTAAGCATTATGATCGGAACATCAGAAAACTCTCTGATCATCTGACAAACCTCAAGTCCTGAAAGCTTTGGAAGCATGATATCCAGAAGCATAATATCGTAGGTATTGGCACGAACCTTTTCAACAGCCTCTTCCCCATCAAATGCTGTATCAACCTCCATATCATCCTGTTCCAAAGAGAACTTAAGCCCCTTTACTATAAGCTTTTCATCATCAACTACTAAAACCTTCTTCAATTTGTTCTCCTTCCAAATGTGAGCTCTTACTTAACGGTAATATAAGGACTAAGCTTAGCAAATGTACTTTCGCCTATTCCACTTACATTTTTAATGTCCTGAACATCCCCGAAGGGACCATTCGTATCCCTGTAGTTTATTATATCTCTTGCTTTGCCCTCACCTATTCCCGGCAAGGTTTCAAGTGTCTTGGCATCTGCAGTATTGATGTTGACAAGCGATCCATCCGAGCCACTCAAACCGCCGGAACCACTCATGCCTTCGGAACCACTCAAACAGTTGGAACCGTTTGACGCATCCTTAGTCTGCCAAGTGCCACCACCCTCGCTTATCTCCTGCTCTGTAGGAAAATATATCTTCATCCCATCAGTCAGCCTTTCAGCAAGATTGATAGCTCCGTGTGCCGCATCCTCAGAATAACCGCCGGCCCTTTCAAGAGCATCCTCTATTCGGGCATCAGCAGCCAGCGTATATACGCCTTCGCTAACCACCGCTCCACATACGTAAACGCTCACCTCAGAGTTTTCTTCTACCGCCTTTTCTTCCACAGCTTCTTCCGCTGTTGATTCTGCAGCAATAATCCCCTCTGAACGGGACTCACCGGACTCTTCCTGAGATACTTTTTCTTCTGCATTGTCAGTCACTTCCTCAGATGCTTCTTCCTTCTCCTTAACAGTTGAGATACTGAGCTCATCCTTCCCACAGGACGTAGCCAGGAGAATTGAAAGAATCATCAGAACTGACAATTCAAAATAAACACTTATTCTTTTTTTCATTTATCCTCCCGAAGAGGATATAACATTTTAACGAAAAATGGTATTTTTATTAACACCATCAATCTTTATTGTAACGAAAAACGGCGATTAATTCAAGCAAAATGCTCTATCTTTTCGCCGTCTTACGTATTTACTCATTCGCTTTTCTTATAGCTGTTCCGATACCTGTATCTGTATAGAATTCCAGAAGCAGACAATGCTCAAGTCGTCCGTCAAGGATATGCACTCTTGATACACCATTATTCATGGCATCTATACAGTTCTGAAGCTTCGGAAGCATTCCTCCACCAACAACGCCATTATCAATAAGCTCCTGTGCCTCATCAACAGTCATCTCAGAAATCAGCGTCTTCTTATCCATCGGATCTGTGAAGACACCCTCTATATCTGTGAGGAAAACAAGCTTCTCTGCATTTATGGAAGTAGCTACTGCACATGCGCAGTCATCTGCATTTATATTGTAGTCATGATCATCCTCAAGTCCCATTCCGATAGGAGCGATAACCGGGATAAAATCTGCCTCAAGAAGAGAATCGATTACTGAGCTGTCTGTCTCGACAACCTCTCCGACATAGCCGATATCCTTTCCATCAGAAAGCTTCTTCTGAACCTTAAGGAGTCCTGCATCCTTTCCGCTGATTCCCACTGCGTTGAGACCAACCTTGGACATAAGACCAACAAGGCTTCTGTTTACATTATTCAGAACCATCTCAGCAACCTCAAGTGTAGGCTCATCTGTTACTCTGAGTCCATTCTGGAAATGTGTTTCCATCCCAAGCTTTTCTATCCACTTGCTTATCTCCTTACCGCCACCATGAACTATGATAGGCTTAAGTCCCACAAGCTTCAGCAGTGCAACATCCTGGATAACGTTGAACTTCAGATTCTCGTCAAGCATAGCAGAACCGCCATACTTAACAACTATTTTCTTTCCGTTGAACTTCTTGATATAAGGTAGAGCCTCGATAAGGGTCTGCGCCTTCCTCTTTACCTCTTCTATATCATCATTCTTTACCATTTTAACTTCCTCTCTGCGTATCATATATTTCCCTCAGCTTAAATACTTTTAATAACGCTTTTACGAACGATAATCCGCGTTGATTGTAACATATTCGTGGGTAAGATCACAACCCCAAGCAACAGCCTCGTAGTTTCCATCGTGTATATCACAAAGTGCTGTAACCTCTTTCGGAGAAAGGATTTTAAGTGCCTCCTCCTCTGAGAATAACGGAAGCCTTCCCTGATCGATCAGCTTGATGCTTCCCTCACTGCTCATCATCGTTATATCAGTCTTGTCCGGATCGAACTTTGCACCCGAGTAACCCATCGCACAGAAGATTCGACCACAGTTTGCATCGCGTCCATAGATAGCCGCCTTAGAAAGGTTAGAGGTTATAATGGACTTCGCAAGTGTCTTTGCCGTCTTATAATCCGGCGCTCCGACTACTTTAGCGATAAACAGTCTTGTAGCACCCTCTCCGTCAGAAGCCATAGTCTTCGCCAAAAACTCCATAACAGTATAAAGTGCTTCAACCAGCTCGCTTAAATCCTTTATCGCCGCAGTCTTTTCAGCGTCCGTTATCTTTCCGCGCTTCACAGCCTCCATAAGGACCGACGTGATTTCACGAATATCCTTATCGCCGGTTATATCGATATCATCCTCGTAGATTCCGAGCGAATCAAATGTAAGCTCCTTATTTCCTGCAAGACCATTTGAAAGCCATACAAATGTATCATTTGTGGACGTATCTCCATCTACAGAAACCATGTTAAAGGTTCTTTCAACCACTGCCTTCAGAATCCTGTCAGCAAGCTTTCTCTCTATTGCTATATCAGACATCGCAAAGCCGAGCATAGTTCCCATATTTGGATGAATCATACCTGAACCCTTGCACATAGCGCCTATATAGCAGGCCTTTCCGCCCATTTCGAACTCGACAGCTATTTCCTTCGGGACCGTATCCGTAGTCATAATAGCCTTTGCCGCTTCGCTCGCTTCCATATAAGCATTCGCTCTGTTACCATCAAAATACTGTCTAAGCACAGCTGAGCCCTCATAAGGAACACCACTCATATGCTTTGAAAGATACTCTATTCCCTCTTCTATTTTTTCAATTGGAAGCTGAGGTCCGATAACGCCTGTAGACATAGTGAGAACATGTTTTTTCTCAACCCCTAGACATTCAGCCACCTTCGCAGCCTCACGCTCGCAGTTCTTAAGTCCATCCGTTCCTGTTGCAGCATTTGCAATACCCGTATTAATTACAATCGCACTGGCCTGACCACCGGCTACAACCTTCATATCCCATTTAACAGGCGCAGCCTTAACTACATTTCTCGTAAATGTACCAACAACCGTTGCAGGAACATCACTCATTATAAGTGTCAGATCCCTGTTATTTCCTGTCGGCTTGATGCCTACACGTTTGCTTGCAACACTGTATCCCTTTGCGGCCAGTATACCGCCTTCAACCCTTTTTACCATATTATCTCCTTATGCGACTGACTCGGTTGTTTGTTATATGAATAGACAATCGATATTATGTAAACCTATGGGAAGAGTGGTGGCATAGTAAGCCCTTCTGTCTCCTCCACTCCAAACAGCAGATTCATATTCTGAACTGCCTGTCCTGCAGCACCCTTAACAACATTATCAAGTGCTCCACAGACTATTACTCTTCCTGTTCTTTCATCTACTGTAAATCCGATATCTACGAAGTTACTTCCTTCTACCCATCTGGTTTCAGGGAATTTACCTTCGCCAAGAAGTCTGATAAAGTATTCATTTTCGTACTCAGTCTTAAATGCTTCAGCAACATCAGCAGCCTTATATCCCGGCATCAGACTTGCGTAGCAGGTTGCAAGGATTCCTCTGTTCATAGGAACAAGATGCGGTGTGAAGTTAATCGTAATAGGATAACCACCCGGCTGACCCTTTTCCTCGAAGATATCACTTACAGCACTGTTGCTATACTCTGCATCACCTTCAACTATTGAATAAACAGCATAACCCAGCTGCTCCTCTATTTCAGGTGTATGACGATGCGTTGCAACACCGTAAGGCTTAATGCTTTCATTTACCTCGCAATAAAGATTCGGAACCTTTGCTCCTCTTCCGGCTCCTGATGTTCCGGACTTTGCATCAACTATAATAGAAGAAAGATCAAGCATTCCATTTTTTACCAGTGGGTAAAGCGAAAGTATAGATGTCGTTGTGTAGCAGCCCGGATTAGCAACAAGTCTAACATCCGGAGTTGTTGCTGCTCTGTTTATCTCACAAAGTCCATAAACTGCCTCTTTAATAAACTGAGGAGCCTTATGCTCTATTTTATACCACTGCTCATATGTCTTAACATCCTTCAGACGAAAATCAGCTGAGAGATCGATAACCTTTGCCTTGTTAAGAATCTCCTCAGTAAGCACACCTGCCAGATATCCCTGTGGAGTAGCTGTAAATATAACATCTGCCTCATCTGCAAGCTCATTCAGATTATCGTCCAGACACTTTGCATCAACGAGCTTAAACATATTTCCATATATATCACTGTAGTTCTGATCAACATAGCTGTGAGATCCATACCATACGATCTCAACATCCTTTCTCGGAAGAAGCAGCCTTACCAGTTCCTGTCCCGCATATCCTGTTGACCCTATAATTCCTACCTTAATCATAATTTTCTCCTATCTATCCGTAAAATAAAACGCTATACACTAATGTACTCCACAAAGCAAATAAAGTCAAACCATGTTATTACAATTCCATCTGTCAGATGTTATTACATATTCATCTGTCAGACATTTTCTTAAAGCTTCCTTTGCTGTCACTCATAACGTTTAACCAGTTCGGCTCTGCCATAGCTCTTAAAGGCCTCAAGCCATCTTGAGTATGAGGCTGAGTTCTGATGGACAAATCCATCTGAACAGTAGCCACTATATAGACCATATCCATCTGTGGTCCATGAGTTCAGATCAATAAAGCCGTATCCATTACGCGCACACATAGATCTGATTCTTTTATTCTGCCAATTTACATACGAATTAGTAAAGTAGCCTCTTTGTCCGCTGGTTCTAACACCGGTCACACTGCAAATGGTAACTTTTATTCCGGGTGAATACTGTTTAATCCTGTTAATCAAACTCTCATATTGTGTATCAAATATATCTGAGGCTATATCATTCATTCCCATGGATATAATTACATGGCTTGCACCCGACTGATAGATTGATTCCCAAATAGGTCTCCTGACTCCCTGATATACCGGTGTAGTTGAGCTTACTACAAGCGCATTATTGATTCCGAAGCTTGTATTTGTCATAAATGTAAACTGCTGTGCTACCGGATCACCGGAGCCACTGCAATACATTCTGAAGCCATCACATATAGAATCTCCGACTACTACTGTATTACCGAAGTATCCGGCGAGCTCGCTGCTTGAAAGATTATATGCCCATCGGGTGTTTTCAGTATCTCTATAGGCACCGTCATCATCTACATAACAGCCACCTATAAAACAGTTATAGCACATATATCCCATCGAATCGAAGTAATACCATTTCTCATCTATATTCAGCCAGCAGTCATAAGCATACCATCCACTATCATCACCATACCACCAGTTGCCGGCCCCGCCCTGCCAATAGGCCTGGTACGGATAGCGTAATGCACCATCAGCATCAAGCCAGTATCCATCTATATAACAGCTCTTTAGATAAGTACCTTCATCATTGTAATAGTACCACAGGCCATCGAACTGAACCCATCCGGTGTACTTTTCTTCTTCCTTAGTCGGCTCAGCGGCTTTATCCCCTTCGCCGGCCTTATTATTTTCACTTGTCTGCTCGGCCTTTTTATCCTCGGCAGCAAATGTATCCCGTCCCCCATAAATCAAGGTAGAACTAATTATTAGCATTGCGGTCAGAAATAAAGATATATATCTGTTAAGTAGTCTGTAAGCTTTTGAGGTTCGCATTTTTTCCTTCCTTCATGTAATTATTGAGATAGTTTTAGCATCTAGAGAATTTCTATATAAATCATTATATATCGTTTTTATTGTAAGTCAAAAATTAATAAGTCAAAGAGAACCGTCCCCACTCACTTATCCAAAACGAGCCGCCGGATCATATCCGACGGCTCACTCATATCAAATGTTTCTTTGTGAAAAATGTTCTATATCAAATCCTCTTAGTAGAAGATATGATTTCCTATCTGGATGTAGTTTCCACTGTCATATACTGACTGTGGTGTATTCCATGTAGGTCTGAAATACATATAACCACCAACGTTGTTTGCACCATTCATGGCATCCTGTGCTGCCTGAAGTGATGTTGATGATCCACCGGTTGTAAGTGCTGTACTAAATGCACCTGAGTATGTTCCGGTGAACTGGCTTGGTGCGTAGATTACACTTGAGAGTGAACCACCCCAGTAGCCATTTGCAAGTCTGTTCATTACTACGCTGGCAACTGCAAGCTGTCCTTCATATGATTCTCCACCTGCCTCAGCGTAAACGATTGCAGCAAGGAGATAAAGATCACTTGATGATGCCTGTACAGGAGCTGCTGTAGTAGCCTCTGTTGTAGGCTGCTGTGTTGTAGCTTCTGTTGTAGGCTGCTGTGTAGTAGCCTCTGTTGTAGGCTGCTGTGTTGCAACCTGTGTTGTCTGCTGTGTCTCAGTCTGAGCAGCTGTTGTCTCAGCAGGCTGAGCCTTTGCAACTTCTGTTGTCTGCTCTGTAGTAGTCTCTGCTACCTTTGTAGGAACAACTTCTTCAACACCAATTACATCTCTATATGTCTTGCCCTCTTTAGCTGCCTTCTCAGCAACCTCAGTGGCCTTCTCGTCTGTTATTATATAATCTGTCTTAAGGTAACCCTGCTTATCACAGAATGCAACGAATGTCCATTCTCCTTCAGTCTTGATTACATCACCATAATCTCCGGTGTTAAGAACTGTAAGAATGTTTGCATCTGATGATGTTTCTTTTCTAAGGTTAAGTCCCTCTGTTGTAACGATAAACTTACCTGTCATATCATTTTCAGATGAAGTAAGGTTATCAGCACTGTTTGCCTCAGCAAGAACTGCATCGCTATCATCAAGACGTCCCTTAAGTGTATCTATAGATCCATCAGCAAGATATGAATCATCGCTAAGATTTATAACATACTCAGTCTCAGGCTTCTCAGCTTCCTGTGTGTTTACAGCGACCATAGCAGAAACACTCTTGTTATCTACTACATCACCCTTATCTGTTACAGCCTTTACTGTAATACCAACTGTACCGACAAGAGCTGCAGCTGTAAGAACAGCCAGTGTATTTCTTACCTTGTATCTACCTGATAATATATTCTTTTTTAAATAAATCTTTGCACTTTCAAGCTTCAACTCAGTTCTGCGATTCATTTTCCGACCTTTCAGACCTCTTAAAACTTTTGTAATATTATGTAAACGTCTTCCTGATTATTACAAATAGTTTAGTCATTTGTTAACAAATTCGGATTATTATGTAAACAAATGTTACATATTTATTCCGTTTGTTACATTTTTGTTACAAATGTATAGTAGCACCACGTAACAAATATGTCAAGGTTTTTTCGGAAAATTATCATTTTTGTAACAGAATTTAATATTTTATTTATATAATTATTAAAGAGCTAAATTAGTTAATTGTTAATAATCTGTATTAGTTGCTTTCTGCAAAATAAAGATCTATTCCCTTTGCCATTCCCATAGCAATCTTCTTCTTATATTCATCGGTACTGAGCGCTATATCGTCCTGCTCATTAGACATAAAACCTACATCCATTACTGTCGCAGGCATGTCACAGTAATTAAGCACGGTGAGCTCATCAGTCTCGTAAATACCCATACGCTTTGCGCCGGTTTCCTCACAGGACATCTTAAGAACATCGTAACAAAGCTCATAATTCTTCTGATATCTTGATCCGGAATGTGAATTGGTCGATGTAGCAATAAATCCAAGCATACCGGTTGCCGTTGCTTCGTTGGCATTCGGAGTTTCTATCTTTATATATATCTCCGCTCCATAGGCATTCGCCATCTGCGCTCTTTTAGCATTACTTATATCTACATTGTTAGCTGTACGGGACATATATACAGTGTATCCACGTTTTACAAGCTCAGCATTCAGGTAGTTTGCTATACTGAGTGTTACATCATACTCAAAGTTTCCGGTAGATACACCCATTGCACCGGTCGACATCTTCGCCTTCATTCCCGCCATCTGAGCGGAGCTTGGTGTAGCATACTGTCCATTCGACATCAGTGCCGGAGCCTCAACGTCCGGACTCATCGGTTCAAGTGACATATCCTCGGTTATCTGACGGGCCGGGTCGATAAATACCACATGGCTTACCTTCTGAATATCCGTTTCAGAAGCCCATTTAATATCTGTCTCCTCTACATATTCAGAAAGCAGATAATAATTTCCACCATTAATAATTACTCTTGTCCACTCATCCTTTATACCGGTTCTGGTAAGATCTACACCCTTATCGAGAGTTATGTAAACCTCGCCATCCTCCTTAGCTTCTTTTCTTACATTTACCTTATCCTGAGTTGTAACAACATAATCCTTAACAATTCTGAAGCCATCCTCATCGATAAATGTATCATCATCGCCTACTTCTATCTCTGTAGTAGTTTCCTGCTCCTTCTCTCCGCATCCTACCATTGCAAAAAGCATAGCAAAAACAAGAATCGCAGCCAGAAGCCTCGAGTGTTTTCTACCTATTATAAACTTTTCAAAACAGACCTTATCTTTCATATCTATCATTCTCTCTACTTATAATCAAACTGCATTAAGCGTTCCGAAGATCAGGAAGCTAACAACTCCCATAATTATTCCGGCCAGCAGGATTCCCAAAAATACAGCAACCATACTCTTCTTAAAATCAAGATCAAGAATACTTGCTGCCAGAGTTCCTGTCCATCCGCCCGTACCCGGAAGCGGAATACCGACAAACAGAAGAAGTGCCAGATATGTACTTCTTCCGGCCTTGCTGGTAAGAACCTTTCCACCCTTTTCACCCTTTTCAAGGCAGAATTTAAAGAACTTTCCTACCCAGCCGAGCCCTTTAGGCCAGCTAACCTTCGCTCCCCACACCAGAATCCTTCTGGCAAACAGAAAAATAAACGGCATAGGAAGAATATTTCCAACTATCGCAATCAGATAGGCAAGTGGCATATTGAGACCAAAGCCTACCGAATACGGAATAGCACCTCTCAGCTCAATAAGCGGTACCATCGATATCAAAAACTCTATAAAATAGTGCATGTGTCTCTCCTTCTACAGCTGGTTTTCTATATAACCGTTTATTTTTTCAAGAAGCGTGTCGCCATAATAGTTCTCATACATGGCATTACGCATCTCCTTAGGTTTGTTAGTTATGATAGAGTCTACATCAAGAAGCATCATATTTTCAAGTACATCTTTGTTATCTACCGTCCAGACATAAACCTCTTTATCGAGCTCATGCACCGTCTTTACAACCTCAGTATTTACATATCTGTACTTAATGCTAAATGCATCAGCATACGGAAGTGATGCAAAATCACCCATTGCAACCGACATAACATATACAGTCTTTATATTCGGATCCAGCAGCTTGATCTTTTTAATCGAGCCATAGGTTGGGGAAGTAACGACACAATTATCGTAATAATCATACTCCTGAATAAGCTCAACAACCTTTTGCTCAAGATCAGTATCTGTTTTAGCAGGCTTTATCTCTATATTTAGCTGAGCCCTGTCACCAACCAGCTCAAGGACCTGTCTCAGAGTCGGAATCTTTTCATCAACAAATTCTTCCTTATTCTTCCCCTTAAACTTCTTTGCCGGGCTATACTTTAGTATCTGCTCATACGTCAGTTTGCCGACCTTCTTTTTTACTCCACAGGTTCTTCTGAGGCTTTCATCGTGCATAACGACTACCTCACCGTCCTTCGTCTGACGAACATCAAGCTCAACAACATCCGCACCCTTCTCAATTGCCTTATCAAATGCAGAGAGAGTATTCTCCGGTGCATTTATACAGTCACCACGATGTGCAGTGATAGTAACCTTGCTTAAATAGTTAGCATTTACGGAAATAATGTTATAACGCTTAAGTCCATAGAAGCCAAGATCAACAAGCAAAGCAACGCACATAACGACTACAAATATCTTTCTTTCACGCTTACTACTCTTCCTGGAATCATACTCTTCATAATCGTCGATATTCGGTCCTTCCTCCTCCGGCACCAGATTGTAATAAGAATTACATATATAGGCCATCATAAGCGGAAGTCCGAGAATAACATATGAAAATGTAGAAACTGTTTTGATGACCTCATATATCATCATCCAAACCTTTGTTGCAAAAGGAATCCCCAGAACAAATTCAAGTACATTTCCTCTGTACAAAATATCTATAACATATGGAATTACAATAAAAAGAATACATGCAAAAAGAGTCGCACCTACCTGTCTTAACCTCTTTCCCTTTATTATATCCCTCTCTATATCCACTGCTCCTCTATAGCTTGTTTTCTCTACATTAAATATATGAAGCAGGAAGATGTGTCTGAAATTATAAAATACATAAATAACGTAAAGTGCTACCAATGCAATAGTCACATACATATTCACAGAAGTTATGTCAATCATGTATGGGACTCGTATATTCATAAATTCATAGCTGAGTATAATAGTTCCGATTGTTGGTAAAAAGCAGACAATAAAGACTAAAACAGGAATATTTCTCGGTCTCAGTGTTCTGAATGCAGTCTTTATTCCGTAGCCCAGCATCCTTATCGGACTGGTCTTCTTCAGATAGTTCGCCCTGCTATACGCATAGCTTATACCCGAGAATTCAGTTATTAAATAAGCTGCAGCTACAGCAAGCATTATGAAAAGAATCGCATAGGTAGATGGAGCCCTGAAGAACCTTGCCGCAGTCTCCTTAGAAAGATATGGTATACCCGAAAGCTTAACAGCAACATTTATAAATGTAAAATAGAGTGGAAGCAGCACAGCAAAAGATACTGTTTTAAGGATAACCTCAAACAGTATCGTATAAAGCAGATTGAATCTAAAAAGTTTTATGCTGTCACGTAGATTTTTCATACCATTTCTTCCACTAATAATCTTCTAATAAAAGCATCTATTAGATGAGTATCATGCTATCTCCGAACGAGAAGAATCTATATCTCTCATCCACCGCCGTCTTATAAGCATCCATAACATGTTCCCTGTCATAGAATGCAGACACTAACATTATAAGCGTTGATTCCGGTAAATGGAAGTTTGTAATTAAAGAATTAACGATTTTAAAATCATAACCCGGGTAGATAAATATATCCGTCCATCCGGATGCAGGCTTTATATCCTTTATTTCTTCGCCGGCAGCCCTGTCAGCAGTCTGCATGGAGATTCCCTGCATGCTTCCGACAGTTTCAAGCGTTCTGGTGCTGGTAGTTCCTACCGATATAACTCTTCCGCCGTTTTTCCTTGTCTCATTTATTATATCTGCAGCTTCCTCTCCAAGCTCATAATACTCAGTATGCATATGATGCTCTTCGATCTTATCAACCTTTACAGGCCTGAAGGTTCCAAGCCCAACATGAAGTGTAAGGCGGGCTATCTTAATCCCCTTCTTTTCTATAGCCTCCAGAAGCTCCTCTGTAAAATGTAATCCGGCCGTAGGTGCAGCAGCACTTCCCTCGTGCTTCGCATAAACAGTCTGATAACGATTCTTATCCTGGAGCTTATGTGTTATATAAGGTGGAAGCGGCATCTCGCCGAGCTTATCCAGGACCTCCTCCCAGATACCGTCAAATTCAAATCGTATTATACGGTTTCCTTCATCTACTGTATCCAGAACCTCAGCCTTAAGCAGTGCCTCTCCGGTTCTTTCATCCTTTCCAAAGCAGACTCTTGCACCGGGCTTCATCTTCTTTCCGGGTTTCACAAGACATTCCCAGATGCGAGTATTTTTCTGATTTTCAGCTTCTCCGTCAGCTACATTTTTCACTTTATAATCAGATGCATCCTTCAGAAGCAGAACCTCGATTGCCGCTCCGGTCTCTTCCTTTTCACCCAGAAGACGCGCAGGGATAACCTTGGTATCATTGATAACAAGGCAGTCCCCGGCATTCAAATATTCAATTATGTCATGGAACCTTCTATGCTCTATCTCACCGCTGTCTCTATGAATGACCATAAGTCTTGATTCGTCACGCTTCTCCAGCGGATCCTGTGCTATCAGTTCCTCAGGCAAATCGTAGTAAAAGTCTTTTACGTCCAAATCGATTCCTCGTTTCTATTATAAGTCTTAGTATTATGACCTATTTTTCTTATGCACGAATTTCGATTCCCTCTGCAGAAAGAGCAGAAAGGATCTTCTCGATTGCAGGATTTACTTCATCATCCTTAAGTGTATGATCCTGAGCTCTGAATGAAAGTGAGAATGCAACACTCTTCTTTCCTTCGGCAACCTGCTCACCCTCATATACATCAAATAGTTCAAGGTTCTCAAGGAACTTTCCTGCATTTTTGCGGATGATCTTCTCCAATTTGCCTACATAAACGCTCTTGTCACAAACAAGTGCAAGATCACGTGTTGATGCAGGGAACTTGGCAATTCCGCTGTATTTGATATCAAACTTAGCGAGCATTGATGCTACATCCATGTTGATGACAGCGATATAAACCTCGCCCTTCATATCATAGTTGAGCGCAGCCTCTGGATGAAGCTGTCCGATATATCCGACTCTCAGCTTACCCTTCATTATATCAGCCTGACGTCCCGGATGAAGGAATGGATAGTCCTTTGTCGGAACATAGTCACACTCTTTTCCGAAGCCGAGCTTTGAAAGGATTTCCTCTACAACGCCCTTGAGGTCGAAGAAGTCTGCCTTTCCATACATACCAAGTGCAAGTCTCTCCTTTTCGTTAGGAAGCTCTCTAAGCGGAAGCTCCTTTGGAAGATATACCTTACCAAGCTCGTAAAGTCTTACATCTTTATTTCTTCTATTATAGTTTATTGAAAGTGAAGTAAGCAGTCCGTTAAGTGGAAGAGTTCTCATAATACTGAAATCCTCTCCGAGCGGATTTGTGATTTTTATCGCATGTCTCATGATGCTGTCTTCAGGAATAAGGAGCTTATCAAAAACCTTCGGACTTTCAAAGCTGTAGCACATAGCCTGAGAGAAGCCGTTTTCCTCAGCAAGAGAACGTACTATACGGTTGATTCCTTCATTATATGAGATACCGCCGATTCCTGCATTGGTTGTAGGCAGTGTTGAAGGAATTCTGTCATAACCATAGATACGTGCGATTTCCTCAGCGAGATCTGCCATACATCTAAGATCCTGTCTAAATGTAGGAATTGTGAGTGTCTTATCTTCTTCATTATATGTAAGTCCAAGTCTGTCATAGATATGGAGCTGTGTCTCAACCGGAATATCCAGACCGAGAAGTGCATTCATCTTCTCAGGCTCATATGGAAGCTTCCAAGGTTCTACCGGCTCCGGATAAACATCAACCGAACCCTTAAGAACCTCGCCACAGCCCATCTCCTCAACGAGCTGGCAGGCACGATTGATTGCTTCCTCTGCAAGATTTGGATCAAGTCCCTTCTCAAACTTTCCGGCAGAATCAGTTCTGAGTCCGAGACGACGCTCTGTCTTACGGATGCTGTTTCCATCGAAGCATGCAGCCTCGAAAAGAAGTGTATCCATAGACTCTGTAACCATAGAATTCTCTCCACCCATGATACCGGCGATAGCAACTTCCTTCTCACCATCACAGATCATAAGAACATCCTTATCAAGCTCTCTTTCAACTCCGTCAAGAGTTGTGAACTTGTCTCCATCCTTTGCGCATCTTACAACTATTTTACTATCTGCAATAGTCGAAAGGTCAAATGCATGCATAGGCTGACCCATCTCTTCCATTACATAGTTTGTGATATCTACTATGTTGTTGATAGCTCTGATGCCCTGACTTCTGAGTCTGTCCTGCATCCACTTAGGTGATGGACCTATCTTAACATTCTTTACAACTCTTCCGATATATCTCTTACAGAGCTTTGTATCCTGAATATCAACAGAGATATAGTCCTCTGTCTTTTCCTTTGATGCTTCCTTAAGATTAACCTCAGGCAGCTTGAGATTCAGGTCAAATGTAGCAGCAGCCTCTCTTGCCATTCCGATGATAGAGAAGCAGTCTACTCTGTTTGATGTTATCTCGTATTCAACATTTGTATCATCAAGTCCGAGAGCCTTTACAGCATCATCTCCAGGCTTTACTCCTGCTCCGTCAGGGAAGATATAGATACCATCTTCAGGTGCCTCCGGATAAAGCTCTCTTGATGATCCGAGCTCTTCGATAGCGCACATCATACCTGCTGAAGGAACTCCTCTGAGTGCTCCGGCCTTAATACGGATTCCGTCAGGAGGAAGCTCTCCGCCGTCATGGCCACCGGCTACCTTACCGCCATCAAGAACGGTTGGAACCATAGCTCCGACAACTACATTTGATGCTCCTGTTACTATCTGAATAGGATCATTTTCTCCGACATCAACCTGGCAGATAACAAGCTTATCCGCATCAGGGTGCTTTTCTATAGAAAGAACCTTTCCGACTACGATTTTCTCAAGGTTCTTATCATACTGGTTATAGTTCTCAACATGAGAACCGGAAAGTGTTATTTTATCTACGAATTCCTGTGGTGTTACATCAAGGTCAGGAACGTAGGCTTTAATCCAAGAAATTGGTGTGTTCATTTTTTTCTCCTTATAATTATGAATACGCTCATTCCATATACTTCCCCTCGGGGTATCGTTTGCACTTCCGTTCGCAAACAGTCCACCGGACTGTTTTGCCCCCTAGCGGACGCTTACGCTCGCTAAGCTCTCACTTCGCAAAGCTCGTGAATCGCTAAGCGCCGAGACCCGAAAGGCCCCCTCGTGAAAGTATATATCATTCGCTTATTTTATATAAAACTATTATTCTTCGTCGAAAAAACTTCACTGAGAAGAGGTGTTTAAATTAGAACTGCTCGAGGAAGCGGATATCGTTTTCGTACATGAGACGCATGTCTGCAATCTCATACTTGAGGAGTGCTACTCTCTCAAGTCCGATTCCGAAAGCAAAGCCTGAATACTCGTTTGGATCGATTCCGCACATCTCAAGAACGTGTGGATGAACCATTCCGCAGCCCAGGATTTCAATCCAGCCTGAACCTTTACAAACTCCGCAG
>JAEEGL011692557.1_pt1 | contig 33076 bp, 31 predicted proteins | sample 9134231 | NCBI WGS metagenome assembly JAEEGL01 (sample SAMN16246548, study PRJNA631951) | gut metagenome | biome: gut microbiome; feature: rumen; material: fiber-attached | host: Bos | place: Iran: Karaj | collected 2018-10 | reverse complement strand
ATTGAGAAAACCAACTCCTTTTTTGTAAAAAATAAGTATTACTATATATTGTACTACATGTAAAACGTTTTGTCAAGAGTTTGCAGAAAAATCGAATGGAACAGGCTCCGGGCGGCGGAAATGTCCCGCCGCCCGGAAAATGCACCGTTATCAGTACAGATCGAACGAGAACACGTGGGCGACGGCCGAACCGTATGTGTTGATCAGCTCGTCACTGCCCCATGTGGCCTCGGGTATGAGCCTCACCGCCTCGGCATCTACGCCGAGCGGAGCCCTCACGAGCCTCATGTAGTTGTTGTCGGTGCTGTATACCGTACTCCACTTGCCGCATGAGAGCGCCTCGATCCTGAACTTCTTGAGCATGCACTTCGGGAAGCCGAACGATGTCCCGTTGTATCCGAGCCCGCGGAAGAGGGGCATGGGGATGTACATGAGGTCGGGATTTCCGTCGATCTGTTCGCGGTCGAGGTCCGAGTCGGCTATCAGCCGGAAGCCCGATATGTGCACGGTCTTTCCGAAATCGTACTGAATATATTTTCCGGTCTTGCCGAAATATCCGTTGTCGCACCCCCATATACGCCGGTCTAGGCCGTTACGCAGCGACGAGGGATCGCCGTATTCGGCGGAAAGCGCAGCGCTCTCTGTCAGCGGGTAGTTCTTCCTGCGGAAGCCGGGGAGGAAGCAGTCGTCCTCGAGCAGGGCGTCCTGTATCTCCTCTATATGGTCGCGGCAGGTCTCTCTCGGGAGCTTTCCGTGCTTCACGGCAACGGCGGCGGCGGTCCCGCATGCCTGTCCCATGACGCCGATCGTACCCATCACGCGTGACGAGGCGAAGGCTATATGCGAGGCGCTGATGTTTCGTCCGGCGAACATAAGGTTTCCGATATTGCGCGAATAGAGGCAGCGAAGGGGAATGGCGTAGGGCTCCGACAGCCGTCTCTTCTGAAGATGCCCTCCCTTGTCGGCGCCGCCCTCCATGAAGAATCCGCCCGGGAGGTGGTTGTCGATCTGCCAGCCGCCGTACGCGACGGTATCGGGGAACCTTTTTCCGCCGTTTTCGACGTCGTTCTGGGTGAGGACGTAATCGCCGATATATCTGCGGCTCTCGCGCTTGCCGGGAAGGAACCCGAGCCACTCGAGCTCCCAGTTGTCAGCACCGTGGTCGCCCCTGTTCTTCATATGGTCCCACACTCCGAGGGCGATCTTGAGCAGTTCGTCCCTTACCTCTTCGGTATCTCCTATCGTATCGCCCATCCCGCCGAGCTCGATCCAGTAGAAATTCGTATTCGGCTTGAGCAGGCATTCGTGGGGCTTGTTCCTCATGTCGTCGTCGGTGTCGAAACGGTATGCCCACGCTGGAGCTTCGAACTCTACCTTTCTGTCGGTCTCGCGCGCCTGGATCAGCACCGACATCCCCATCGTGTGGCTGTCAGCGGCGTCGAGCCCGAATTCCTCGCCGTATTCCGATTTTGCCTCGCGACCTACCCTGTAATCGGCTCCGGAGAGCGGCGCGAGGATCGAATCGCCCGAACAGTCGGCGAAGATCTTCGCCTTAACGGTGTGATTCGTATATGTGGTGAGCTGAAAACCGGTGACAGACTCGATGCGGCTGCCGTCGGCGTTCATCTGCAGCGAGTTGCAGGCACAGTTGAGGATCAGGTCGATATTCGGCTCGAATCTGACCTTTTCATAAAGAATTGTATCCCATATGGACCAGTTTCTCTTCGGATTGCGCTTCATGTTTTCGAGCGCTATCTCCTCCATGATCCCGGTCTCCTGAAGGTTGCGCACGCGCGATCCGGCGCCGCAGATCCACATCCTTATCTCCGACGAGGCGTTGCCTCCGAGCACGGGTCTGTCATGCATGAGTGCGACCCTGATGCCGTGCCGGGCGGCTGAGATCGCCGTCAGCATTCCGCCGAAGCCACCTCCGACGACGCACAGGTCGACATCGTGAAAGACCGTTTTCAGCTTTTCCATTCAAGACTCCTTCAGCTATTGTTTTATTGTTTATATTATACCACTAAACGGGAAAAAAATCAATGTCGCGATCAGTTTCTCATCGCGTCACGTGACTCAGGCTCCGGATGCCCGGGGAAAGATTACTTTCTCTTGACAACACGGCACTTAACCGCTATAATTAATCTGATGGAGCGGAGGCTTCGACTTCCGCGAAAAGAAAGGTCAGGTGACACAATGAGACTTCGCGCTCCCTCTTATCCTCTTATCACGGTCGACCCGTATTTCTCGGTCTGGTCGTCGTCGGACAGGCTGACCGATACCGATCCCGTACACTGGCCCGGCAACAAGATCGGGATATACGGCCTTGCCGAGATCGAAGGACCAGAATACAGGTTCATCGGCAGGACTCCCGAGGACATCCCGGCGATGAAGCAGACGCTCGCCGATGCCGACTCGTTCTCGACATATTACGAGTTCACCGCTGCCGGCGCCGGCCTCCGGCTCCGGTTCATGTCTCCGGTGATCCCGTCCGACCCCGCACTTATGTCTCGTCCCGTGTCCTATCTCGACATAAAGAAATTCTCCGACGACGGCGGAAGGCACACTGTAAGGCTCAAACTCGCGGTATCCGAGGAAGTCTGCACCGACACCGCCGGCGACGCAGAGATCGAGACCTCGACGCTCGAACCGGCCGCCGGCATACAGTCGGTAAGGATGGGCCGGAAGGAGCAGAAGATACTCTGCCGCTCCGGGGACAATCTCCGCATCGAATGGGGTTATTTCTACCTCAGCGGGAAGGGAAGAGCCTATTCTGAAAAAAAGGAGGACGGACTCACCTACGCCTGCATCGAAAAGGAGGCCGAAGCCGACAACCTCTTCACATTCGCCTACGACGACATATACAGCATCGAATACTTCGGTGAAAAGCTCAAGAGCTACTGGAACCGTGACGGAAAACCCGTCACCGACGAGATCGCCGAGGCACACAGGGACTATGCGGCCGTAGCTGCGAAATGCGTGAAGATCGACTCCGAGCTGTTCGTCGATGCCGTCAAGGCCGGAGGCGAGAAATACGCCGAGATGCTGCAGCTCGCCTTCAGGCAGTCTGTCGCTGCGCACAAGCTCGTTCTGGACGGGGACGGTAAAGTACTCTTCATATCGAAGGAATGCTTCTCAAACGGCTGTGCGGCGACCGTAGACGTATCGTATCCGTCGGTGCCGCTCTTCCTGCTTTACAATCCCGAACTCGTCAAGGGAATGATGCGTCCGATATTCAGATATGCGAGATCGGAGGCCTGGCCGTACAGCTTCGCCCCTCACGACTGCGGACAGTATCCGCTCGTAAACGGACAGGTATACGGACACAACGCGCTCGAGAAGCAGATGCCGGTCGAGGAATGCGGGAACATGCTGATAATGACCGCTGCGGTATCCGTCGCCGAAAGATCGACCTCGTTCGCCGAGGAGAACATGGATCTGCTCGACAAATGGGTCGTATTTCTCACCGAGAACGGCAGCGACCCGGCAAACCAGCTCTGCACCGACGATTTCGCCGGACACCTCGCCCACAACTGCAACCTTTCGCTCAAGGCTATAACGGGCATTGCGGGATACGCGATCATCAAATACATGTCGGGGGACCGCGCGACCGGAAGAAGATTTATGAGTCTGGCAAGAAGAATGGCGGCCGACTGGACAGTCAGGGCAGCTAACGTCGACGGAAGCTTCCGCCTCGCCTTCGACAGACCGGGCACCTTCAGCATGAAATACAATATAGTCTGGGACAAGCTGTTCGGAACGAGCGTCATGTCCGAGGCGGCGGTGAACTCCGAAGTAGCCTCCTACCTCCCGAAACAGCATCCCTTCGGCCTCGATCTCGACAACCGCCAGCCCTACACAAAATCCGACTGGCTCATCTGGACCGCAACGCTGGCTCCCGACCGCGAGACATTCGAAAAGATGTCAGACAGGCTCTGGGACGCATACAATTACACACAGTCGCGCGTTCCCATGACCGACTGGTACTGGACTTACACCGGCCTTCACAAGTCTTATTTCAGCCGGACGAGCAATATGGAGATATCATTCAGGAACCGCACCGTCATCGGCGGGCTTTTCATGAAGCTCCTTGAATACCGTAAGACGGTCGATCTGAAAACGAAACAGATCTACGTAAAGTGACATACGGCAAGAAAACGGCCGCGCGGAGAACCGCGCGGCCGGGTTTTGTTCTGGTGGAGGCGGAGGGAATCGAACCCTCGTCCGAAAACCTTTCAACGTATCTTTCTCCGGGCGCAGGCGGCCGCGAATGATTCCCCCTGACGGCGGCGACCGCCGGAGACCGTCAGCAGGTATCCTTTTTATTCATGACCGGTTCAAAGGATAAAAGCCGGTGCACGTTACCGCTTAATCGACGCCGGTATCCGGAACAACGGTAGATCCCGGGCCGACGGGCGGCCCCTCAGGGCCGCGTCACCGCCTTATTCAGGCAGCAAGAGCAGTGTTATCTGCGTTTAATTTTAGGTTGAACAGTTTAAAGAGCTGCCCGGCTCTGCCCGCTTGATACATCCCGAGATCCCCGTCGAAACCTTTACGCCCCCTTGTTCATTCGTACCTGCCGTTCGATTTTTCGTACCGTTCGGCGTCCCGCTGATCCTGGCGTTTAGCCTCGGATTCGCGCTTGTCATAGAGTTTTTTGCCTTTGCAGAGCCCAAGCTCCACCTTGACCTTAGAATTCTTGAAATACATTGATAAAGGGATCAGAGTGAGCCTCTGCTCGGATACGGCAGAGAAGAGCTTTACGATCTCTTTTTTATGCATAAGAAGCTTGCGCTCCCTCAGCGGATCCCTGTTGTAGATATTGCCTTTTTCGTAAGGCGAGATGTGCATTCCGTGGACCGAGATCTCGCCGCCGTGGATGTTGCAGTAACTGTCGGAAAGGTTTACGTGCCCCTGGCGTATGCTTTTGACCTCGGTGCCCGAGAGAGATATGCCCGCTTCGTATCTTTCAAGCACGAAATATTCATGATAGGCCTTGCGGTTCGAGCATATCGGTTTGGTCCCCGACTTGTCGACAGACATGACGGACATACCTCCTTTATCAGATTATTATAAGCCGCCGATCGGAGAAGGGCGGCTTAAACGATAATTTTGCGCAATTATCCGTGAAATGCGTAAAGTTCGGGTCAGCTCAGAGAAGAGACCACGCCTTCGATCCAGACGTCAACAGCCTTTTTTTCCTCATCCGAAAGATTGCCGCCGAATATAGGCATACCGCCCTTGATAAACAGAGTCTCTCCGACGACATTGGTACCGGCTTCCTTAAGGGTATCCCTTACGGCATTGGCGGCGGAGGGATCGCCGTCGACTATCAGAGCGGTATTCACGGCTCTGGCTTTAGTCATCTCGCGGCAGAACAGCCTGAGCTGATCGGGGATCTCCTTTTTGAGCGACAGGCCCAGTATGACGATGCGTTCCTTGTCGCAGGAGTATGCGGGAGGAATAACGTCAACGGAATTGATCGGAAGATCGTATTTGGCCTTGATGTACGGTCCTATGGATGCTATTTTTTTCTTGCCGGAAAAATAAAGATAGCGCATTTTGATTGCCATTAATTTATACCTCCTGACTGGTTGATTATATTATATCACAAAAGACACGCAATTGCAAATAAAACAATATGAGCCTCTATACAGAGCACGGCCCAGGCTGAGTAAAGGGTTGACATGGGCGACCCCGGCGTCCGGCTGTTTCGGCCCGGAACAGCTCTCGCTTCTTCCACTTATTGCGCAAAATTTGCATTTTGCGCAATTGTTATAATATCTCAGTTCGAGGTCTTGTACACCTGCACGGCGTCGATCGCCGCTTCCCCGCCGCGGACGGAAACGGCAAACAGCTCAAACTTTGAACCGTCGCTGCCCATGTCGTTCCTGAAAGTACCGTTGTTCATGCGTATCTTGTATTCCACTTTGTAATAATACGCGACATCGGTCCCCGGAAGATCGGGCGTCGCATCGCCGGCCAGTGTGATCACCATATCGTAGATCTTCTGCTGAGTGAACCTTGATTTTGTCTTTCCGCCGTTCGAGTAGTAATAATCTGAAAACAGGCTGTTGAGTCGCTCGGCGTCCCCGGCCGTCGCCGCTTCCAGATAATCGACGAGCACGGCAAAGGTGGATCTGTAGCTTTCCGATACGTCCTCGAGCGTTTCGGTATCGACGGCGTATCTGGTCCCGAGCCCGGGCTCCTCGAAGTAGATGTTCCGGTCGAGTCCCATGTATGTCTCGTCGTTTTCGATGTTTTCGCTGTAATTCACAGGATAGAAAGATATTTTAGAGGTGCCGGAGCCTTTTTTTTCGGCCTCTTCCCTTCTTATCCTCTCTTTTACCAGCGAAGCGATCCCCTGGATCCCGAAATACAGCGCCACGAACGCGACGCTCACAGCGATCAGTATGATCACTGTCTTCTTGCTGCGTCTTTTCCGTTCCGCGTTTGCGTCGTTTTCCCGTACGGCCGGCTGCGAGGGCTGCCTGTCGGCGGCAAATTCCGACTCATTATCTATCTTTTTGACCGTTTTTGTGAATTTTCCGGGCATACGAAGCTCCTTTCACGGCATCCTTCCGCGTTTTTCCGGCGCGAGGAACGCCTTCCGGCTGATATAATATAATATTATCATACATTTTATCAAAAAGCAAGTTATTTTTCCCGTCCCGGTTGATATTTTGCCCGGAATATGGTATAATATACAAGTTAAATTTTACTTATTGCGCACGTGCTACCGGCAGGCGGTCACGCGCGAAGGGATCAGACAGAGGTAGTATCGGTGTCAGACAAGCTCATAGAGGAAGAAGTCAATAACATGGATGATACAGGCAGCGTTTCGCAGAAGCGCCCCGGAGGTGAGGCTGTTTACGACGTCGTCGAGTCTGTGATCCTTTCGATTGCGGTCATTTTCATCCTCTTCACCTTCATATTCCGAATCTGCGTAGTCGACGGCAGGTCGATGGAAGATACGCTGTACGACGGCGAGAATCTCATCGTGACGAATCTCGGCAGGGCGCCGCGGCGCGGCGACATCGTGGTCTTCCACGAGACCGGGTATTACAACGAGCCTCTCGTCAAGCGCGTGATAGCCGTCGGCGGCGAGTACGTCGACATAAAGAGCACCGAATCGGGCCTCACGGTCTCAGTTTCGGACCGCGTCGACAAAGACGGCCGTCTTGTCGATCCCGAGGTGCTGAGCGAAGACTACGCCGTATACCGCGACATAGCCCCCAGGTATTCTTACGACAATTACCCGGTGTACGTCCCCGAGGGATATCTGTTCGTTCTCGGAGACAACCGAAACCACTCCTCCGACAGCCGCTTCGAGGGCCTCGGCCTCATCGACGAAAGGCGCCTGCTCGGCAAGGTTGTGATCAGAGTAACTCCCTTCTCGCGCTTCGGGAAAGTCGGCTGAGCGGTACCCGAGATGCCTACAGACATAATCCAGTGGTATCCCGGCCATATGGCGAAGACCGGGAGACTGATCCGCGAAAACCTGAAATCTGTCGACGCCGTGATCGAGATCAGGGACGCGAGGATCCCGCTCAGCTCAAAGAATCCTGATATCGACAAACTCACGAAAGGCCGTCCGAGGCTCGTGCTGCTCAACAAATCAGATCTTTGCGACAGGTCCGAACTTCCCTTCTGGCTTGCTCACATAACAAAATCGAAAGATGTGATGTGTCTTGCCGTAGACTGCAAGACCGGCGAGGGCATAGGATCGATCCCCGGAAAGATCAGGGAACTGTGCGCCGACAAGCTCGCTTCGTACGAGAGCAAAGGCATGCGCGGCAGACGACTGCGCGTCCTTGTCCTGGGGATACCGAACGTCGGAAAATCAACACTTATAAACAGGCTCGCGGGCAAAGCAAAGGCAAAAGCCGAGGACAGGCCGGGAGTCACGCGCGACACCCAGATCGTATCGACCGGATACGGGATCGATCTTGTAGACACTCCCGGGATCCTCTGGCCTGCGTTCGACAAACGCGTCACGGCCGAGAATCTGGCCATTTCCGGCGCGATAAAGGACGAGGTCACAGATACCGAGACGGTGGCTCTGGCGCTCGTGAACAGGCTTAGACGCCGCTACGAGGACCTTCTGCGCGAGAGATACAGGATCGAGGGAGACATCTCAGACGTCTCCGACTACGACCTTTTCAGTATGATCGCCGCTTCCCGCGGCTTTATGATGAAGGGCGGCGAGCCCGACCTCAACAGATGCTCCGCTTCCCTGCTGTTCGATCTCCGGAACGGAAAGACCGGACGCATCACACTTGATTTCCCGGAGGACTTCGGCATTGCCCGCACTTGAATTCACTATCGAGAACGCCCTGCGCTCGGAGGGATACAGTCATATATGCGGCATCGACGAGGCAGGCAGGGGTCCGCTCTTCGGCCCCGTCGCGGCGGCTGCGTGCATCCTTCCGGCGGACGAACCGATACCCGGCCTTGACGACTCGAAGAAACTCACCGCCAGGGTACGCGACCGGCTGTTCGACGTAATCCGGGACGTCGCGGTGTCGTACGGCATCGCTTTCGCGACCGTCGAAGAGATAGAGAGATACAACATCCTCGAGGCCGCGCTTCTGGCGATGAGAAGAGCCGTGGATTCGATGTCGCAGAAGCCCGATTTCCTGATCGTCGACGGCAATATATTCAGAGGGTTTGACCTTCCCGGCCGCTGCGTGGTACACGGAGACGCTATCTCCCCGTCGATCGCCGCTGCGTCGGTCCTGGCCAAGGTGTCGAGGGACCGGATCTGTATCGAGCTCGACGAAAAATACCCCGGATACGGCATCGCGAAGCACAAGGGGTACGGCACGCGCGAGCATCTCGAGGCGATTAGAAGCCTCGGACCCACGCCCGAGCACCGGCTGTCCTTCCTGCATCTGGACCACGGCGGAGATGGCCGCAGGTAGACCCGTGAACATATGGACAAACTGAACATAAATCAGCTCGGGACAGTCGGGAAAGCCGGCGAGGACGCTGCAGCCGAATATCTCGTGAGGAACGGCTTTTCCGTCATCGGACGCAACATAAAAAACGGTAAGCTTGAGACCGATATCATCTGCACAGATCCCGACGGCAGACATATCGTTTTCGTCGAGGTCAAGAGCAGGACGGTCCCGGCGTCCCCCGGCCGCGGGAGATACGGTTCTCCGTCAACCGCCGTGGACAGGAGCAAGAAACAGCATCTCGTCGAGGCCGCGAGAGACTGGATAAAGGAAAACAGGCCGTCAGGTCTCTTCCCGAGGATGGATGTCATCGAGGTCTACCTGAGGTCTTCGGGCGGCACTGACGGGAACGCCGGAAACAAAAAATTCGAAGTTGAGAAGCTTAATCACTTCAAGAACGCGTTCGGAGTGAATTTTTAGGAAGCCGCGGGTCCCGCACGAACGGCGGCGTCATCAAATCGAAAGGTAAACCGTTTTTATGAAATACTACAGTACGCGAACAGATCCCGACGCTCCCGGCGAAGGCCGGTCGGCCGCGGAAGTAATAGTCTCAGGCATCGCTGATGACGGCGGGCTCTACATGCCCGACAGCATCCCGAGAGTCGGTCCCGACTTCATCTCTTCCCTGCTGCCCCTCGATTACTGCGGAAGGTCGGATAAGATACTCTCACTCTATCTCGACGGTTTCGAACCCGACGAGATCCGCAAATGCGGTACCGATGCCTATTCGGCGCCGGCTTTCCCGGCCGACCCGGCTCCTACGGTAAAACTCAAAGACGGGCTTCACGTGCTTGAACTCTGGCACGGTCCGACCTGCGCCTTCAAGGACATGGCGCTGCAGATCATGCCGAAGCTGCTCTCGCTCTCCATCCCGAAATCTGGAGAGAAAAGGGACGCGCTGATACTCGTCGCCACGTCAGGTGACACCGGCAAAGCCGCTCTCGAAGGCTTCCGTGACGTCCCGGGCGTGAGGATCTCGGTGTTCTACCCCGCCGACGGGGTCAGCCGGGTGCAGAAGGCGCAGATGATAACGCAGAAGGGCGAAAACGTCTCTGTTTGCGGCATCAGAGGCAATTTCGACGACGCCCAGAGCGGAGTAAAGAGAATATTCGGAGACGCGCAGACCGTCAGGCGGATCGCGCGAAGGGGATATTTCCTCTCGAGCGCGAATTCGATAAACTGGGGCAGACTGCTGCCTCAGATCACATATTATTTTTCTTCGTACTGCGATCTCGTGAATTCCGGCGAGATCACCGCGGGAGACATGATCAATTTTTGCGTCCCGACCGGCAACTTCGGCGACATATTCGCCGGATACATGGCGACCCTCATGGGACTCCCCGTACGCCGGCTCGTCTGCGCGTCGAACTCGAACAACGTGCTCACCGATTTCTTTGCCACCGGCGTTTACGACCGCAACCGCCGGTTCTACACCACCGCGTCGCCCTCGATGGACATACTGATTTCGTCGAACCTCGAAAGACTGCTGTCGGTCACCGCGGGGTACGCGAAGACGGCCGGGTATATGGAATCGCTGAAGGAGACCGGAAGATATTCAGTCGATGAAGAGGTCATGAACGAGATCCGCGACGTCTTCGACGCCGGGTATGCCACCGACGAAGAATCCTTCGGGACCATAAGACGCTGCTTCTCAGATTATTCGTATCTCATCGACACTCACACGTCAGTAGCGCTCTCCTGCATCGAAAAATACAGGGAGAAGACCGGCGACATGACGCCGGCCGTCGTGCTCTCCACCGCGTCGCCTTTCAAATTCGCGGGCTCGGTATACACCTCGGTCACCGGGAAGGAGGCCCCCGCCGGATATGCCGCGCTCGAGGCGCTGGAGGAGGCCGCATCAGTCCCGATCCCTGAGCCGCTCCGCGACATAGACAAGCGCGAGATCCGCTTTCCCGACGAGATCGATCCTGCCGATATGGCGGATCACATACTGCGGGAGATCTGAGATGTCCCTCTTCTGCATCGCCGACCTGCATCTGCCGGGGCCGTACGGAGAGGGCAAATCGATGGAGGTCTTCGACTCCCGCTGGCGCGGGGCCGTTGAAAAGCTCGAAAAAAACTGGCGGGCGATCGTGGAGATCGACGACACAGTCGTGATCCCTGGCGATATCTCGTGGGCGCTGAAGCTTCACGACGCGCTGGATGACTTAAAATTCATCGACAGTCTCCCCGGAAGGAAACTGATCGGCAAGGGAAACCACGATTTCTGGTGGTCGACCGCCGGCTCGATGAGATCGCTCTTCGAGAGCGCCGGAATAACCACCATCGACCTTCTTTACAACAACTCGTACGTCATACCCGGTTTCGAGATAGTCGGCGCAAGGGGCTGGTATCCCGATCCCGCGAACCAGAAGACGGCCGCGGGCTCTCCGCCGCCCGACTGGGCCAAGATCTCGGCGAGAGAAGAGACAAGACTGAAGCTCAGCATAGCCTCGCTCTCCAGGTACACCGGCGGCGACGGCCCCGAGCGGATCCTTTTCATACACTTCCCTCCCGTATGGCGCGGGTTCGTATGCCGCGGTATCGTGGACATCATGCACGAGAGCGGGATCCGAAGATGCTATTACGGACACATCCACGGGGTGTATTCGTCGGAAGGCGACTTCGAATTCGAGGGCATTTCATTTAAAATGATATCGGCCGACAGGCTCGACTTCTCACCCATGCCGGTGCCGAGAAGGGTCACAAGGCCCGACGGCGGCGCGTTTTACCGGGAATATCATAATTGACACATAAACCGAAAGGAAATCAAAGAATGACAGTCAGAAAAACAGAGATCGACGAAAAGAATCTCGCAACGGTGGAGTTCTCCTTCACGCCCGAAGAGGTCGAAAAGGAAAAATCCGCAGCCTTCAGAAAACAGTCAGGCAAGTTCAGGATCCCCGGATTCCGTCCAGGCAAAGCCCCCCGCACCATCATCGAAAAGATGTACGGACCCGACGTTTTCCTCGACGACGCCGTAAACGCGCTGATAAACGCGAATTATACCGAGATCACCTCGGCTCCCGGAAAAGAGATAGTTTCGAGGCCGAGCTTCGACCTTGTTTCGGAAGAGTCCGAACTTGTGATCAAGGCCGAGATGTACGTTAAGCCTGAGATCAAGCTCGGCGACTATAAGGGCATCCCCGTATCCGCATACAAGGCTCCCGTCACCGACGAGGAGATCACCTCGGAGATCGACGCAGCCCGCAAGCGCAACGCCAGAGAGATAGACGTCGAAGACAGAGCCGCCCAGAGCGGCGACACCGCCGTTATCGACTATGAGGGCTCGGTCGACGGAGTTCCCTTCGAAGGCGGAAAAGACACCGGTTACCATCTCAAACTCGGTTCCGGCTCCTTCATCCCCGGATTCGAGGACCAGGTGATCGGACACAGCGCCGGCGACGACTTCGACGTAAACGTCACATTCCCTGAGGACTACCACGCAAAAGAACTCGCCGGGAAGGCTGCCGTCTTCAAGGTGAAGCTTCACAAGATCACATACGAGGAGCTCCCCGAGGCCGACGACGATTTCGCCGTAGACGTCTCCGAGTTCAACACCTTCGCCGAATACCGCGACGACGTCGCGAAGAAAATTGCCGACAGACACGCGGCGACAGCAGACAGAGAGGTCAGAGACAAGCTCGACACCGCTCTCGCCGGCCTCGTGAAGGCTGAGATCCCCGCCCCGATGATCGACAGCGAGGTCGAAGCCATGATCAGGGACGCCGAATCGCGCATCTCGATGAACGGCATCGACTTCAAGACCTACCTCGGCTATTTCGGCATGACCCTCGATCAGTACAAGGAGAATTCAAGGCCCGAGGCCGAAAAGGCCGTGAAGGTGCGCCTCGCGCTTGAGAAGATCGCCGCCGATACCGGCATCGAGATCACCGACGAAGAGATCGACAAGGAATATCAGTCGATCGCGACAGGATACAGCGTCGAAGTCGATTACGCGAAAGAGCAGCTTCCGAAGGAGGAGATCGTATCGAATCTCAAGCTCCGCCGCGCTGCCGAGGCCGTAAAGGAAGCGGCCGTCATAGAATTCACCGACAAGCTTCCCGAGCCCGCAAAGGAAGAAGAGCCCGCCGGCGAAGACAAAAAAGAAGAAGAAACAGCCGAAGAGAATAAATAATTTCACGCGACGATCACGGCATATGCGTGAAGGAGACGGGCCGGTAGTGCCATCCGGCCCGTTCCTCCGAGGTCCGCACTTTCCGGATGTCCCGTGACCCGGCAGAGGAAAAGTAAGCCGAAAAGGCAAACAACAGAAAGAAACAGGTAACGGAATGGAATTCAGCAAGGCCATCTCACGCGCGGCACTCGTGCCGTACGTCATAGAACAGACCGGCAGGGGCGAGCGCTCGTACGACATATTCTCCCGCCTGCTCAACGACAGGATCATATTCCTGTCAGACGAAGTCAACGACGCCACGGCTTCTCTCGTGATCGCTCAGCTCCTCTACCTCGAGTCGCAGAATCCCGATGAAGACGTGTCCTTCTACATCAACAGCCCCGGCGGTTCGGTCACCTCGGGCATGGCTATCTACGACACCATGAAATTCATCAGGTGCGACGTGCAGACGATCTGCATCGGTCTCGCGGCCAGCATGGGAGCCTTCCTGCTCTCCGCCGGCACGAAGGGCAAGAGGATCGCTCTTCCCCACAGCGAGATCATGATACACCAGCCTCTCGGCGCCGCGGAAGGCCAGTGCAGCGACGTTCTTATCAGAGCCGAGCTGTTGAAAAACACCAAGAAGATGCTCAACACCATCCTTGCCGAGAACACCGGTAAGAGCTACGAAGAGATCGAGCGCGACACCGACCGCGACAACTTCATGACCGCGAAAGAGGCGCTCGAGTACGGTATCATCGACAAGATCATCGAGCACCACGCCTGATCCATCATTTTTTAAAGGACTGACATCAAAATGCCATCTGGTTCATCCAAGGGACCGCGCTGCTCATTCTGCGGAAGGAGCGACAGCGAGGTCAATTATCTGATCCCCTCTAACACGGGAACATACATCTGCGACTTCTGCGTCGATGCCTGCAGTGAACTGATCGAGGCCCAGAACAAATACAACCGCAAGCCCTCAGGGCTCGCTCTGTCGGCCGACAGGCTGCCCCGTCCCGCGGAGATCAAGTCTTCCCTGGACAAATACGTCATCGGTCAGGATGAGGCCAAGATCGCGCTCTCAGTGGCCGTATACAACCATTACAAGCGAGTCCTAGCTCTCGACAGAAAGAACGGACGCGGGACGTCGAAGAAAGGCAAGACGGTCGACGTAAAAGAAGTCTCTGACGACGTCGAGCTCGGAAAGAGCAATGTACTTCTCATCGGCCCCACCGGATCTGGCAAGACATATCTTGCGCAGACGCTGGCACGTACGCTGAAGGTGCCCTTCGCGATAGCCGACGCCACGACGCTCACCGAGGCCGGATATGTCGGAGAGGACGTCGAAAACATACTGCTGCGGCTGATCCAGGCCGCCGATTTCGACATCGGACTCGCCGAGAAAGGAATCATATACATCGACGAGATCGACAAGATCTCGCGCAAGAGCGAGAACAGGTCGATAACCCGCGACGTCTCGGGAGAGGGCGTGCAGCAGGCGCTGCTCAAGATCCTCGAAGGGACGGTGTCGAATGTCCCTCCGAACGGAGGGCGCAAACACCCGAACCAGGATTTCATAAGCATCAACACCGAAAACATCCTCTTCATCTGCGGCGGGGCCTTCGACGGCCTTGAGCAGATCATTGAAAAGCGGCGCGGGACTCAGCTCATCGGATTCGGAAGCAAGCTCATGCCGAAGGTATCGGACAGCATAAAGGTCTTTGAGGACGTGACGCCTCACGACATCGTTAAATACGGACTCATCCCCGAACTTGTCGGAAGGATCCCGGTTATAGTGTCGCTCGACGCCCTCGACAAGGAGGCGCTCTGCCGCATAATCACCGAGCCCAAGAACGCGCTGATCAGGCAGTATCAGAAGCTTTTCTCACTCGAGGGGATAAAGCTTGAATTTGAAAAATCCGCACTTGACGCCATAGCGGCCCTCGCGCTCGAACGCAAGACGGGAGCCAGAGGACTGCGTTCAATCATGGAAAAGGCCATGATGGACCTCATGTTCGAGCTGCCGTCGCGCGACGACGTTGCGTCTGTCACCATCACAGGCGACTATATCGCAGGGAAAGGCGGGCCGGTACTTGGACTTAAGGAGCCCGCCCCTGCCGAAAATGAAGACGCCGGGGACGCTGACGGCAAACAGACTGACTGACTGACTGATCTACCGACAGACCGAAGGAGCTAAACTGCCGATGAAAGGACTGAAGACGGTCTATATATGCTCATCCTGCGAGTACGAATCGATCAAATGGGCGGGGCGATGCCCTCGCTGCGGCGCATGGAACTCTTTTGTAGAGGACGTCATCGAACTTCCCGACAAGACCGGCTCCGCCGACAGCAAAAAGCAGGCGCGTGCCGAACTCCGCGACAGCGTAGGCGGAAACGCCGACGCCGTGCCTATCGACGGGATCACCGAGGACAGCTGCATACGCACCGCAACCGGGCAGTCGGAACTCGACAGAGTGCTGGGCGGAGGCCTTGTAAAAGGATCCGTAGTGCTGCTGACCGGCGAACCGGGGATAGGCAAATCCACCCTGGTGCTGCAGATATCCGGCATCATATCAAAGTCCAGGAATCTGCTCTACGTATCGGGAGAGGAATCCCCCGGGCAGATCAAGCTGAGAGCGAAAAGGCTCGGCGTATCGGGAAGCTCCCTCTATCTCATCTGCGAGTCGAACACCGACCGTATAATGAAAGAATGCGAGCGGATCAAGCCCGATGTGCTGATCGTCGACTCCATACAGACGATGTACACGCCAGGGTCGGCGTCGTCGCCGGGCAGCATCGCTCAGGTGAGGGAAAGCGCTCTCGCGTTCATCTCAAAGGCCAAGAACGACGGGACGTCGGTGATACTCATCGGTCACGTCAATAAGGAAGGAACGATCGCAGGGCCAAAGGTGCTCGAGCACATGGTCGACGCCGTCCTCTGCTTCGAGGGCGAACGCCAGCAGGCCTACAGGATCATCCGGGCGGTAAAGAACAGGTACGGATCGACCGACGAGATCGGCGTATTCGAAATGACCGACAAAGGTCTGTGCGAGGTCCCCGATCCTTCTGAGGTGCTGCTGGCCGGAAGGCCGAAAAACGTATCCGGAAACTGTGCCGCCTGCATGATCGAAGGAACAAGGCCGATGATAGCCGAGATCCAGGCGCTCGCCACAGATACAGGCTTCCCTTCTCCGCGGCGTACCGTCAACGGCATCGACTACAACCGGATGTGCATGATATCGGCCGTGCTTGAAAAACGCCTCGGCCTGCGCTTTTCGACCAAGGACCTCTACCTCAACGTCATAGGCGGCCTGAGGGTCGACGAGCCGGCATCAGACGCCGCGCTGTCTCTCGCCATGATTTCGTCATATACAGACAGACCGGTCCCCGACTCGCTCGTGGCGATCGGCGAGATCGGGCTGGCGGGCGAATGCAGGGCGGTGTCGTCGCTCGAGGCGAGAGTCAGGGAATGCGAACGCCTCGGGTTCACCGAGATCGCCGTGCCCCTCCGAAATGTCGAAAAGCGCAAGATCACGGCGGGGCCCGGCGTAAAACTGATCCCCGTCCGGAGCGTGTTCGAACTGCTGCCGCTGCTCGGAGAAAAGAAGGAATAGTATTCGAACACGTCAGGTCAGCCTACTCAGAGAAAAAAGCAGCCCGACCCGTTAGGACGTTGTATCATTTCATGATGATCATATTATGAAAAAGCCGGATGAACTGACTTGCTAGTCCATCCGGCTTTTTATTACCGCGGTTACCGTCGCTCCCGGAACACCCAGGGGCTCGGACGGCCTTTTTTTATGATATACGCTTCTTTCGCAAGACACGCGAGAGGTGTGTCGGAATACGAATCCGAATAGAATGATTCGACGGTGGCGTCTGGATATCTTTCCTTCAGCCGCACGACCTTCTCCCCGCCTTTGCAGTTCTTCCCTTCTATGAGTCCGGTCCTGACGTCCATCCGCGTCGCGATGACGTCGGCAACTCCGAGCCTCGCGCAGGCAGGTGCTACGAGAAACTCGGGAGACGCCGATATCACTATGTCGTCGGGCCTTCTGTTCTCAAGATACCAGCCGTAAATACCGGACATCTTCCGGTCCCAGAAGGATTCGACTTCCGATTTCGCGTCAGGTATATGCGCGAGGAAGGAAAAGAGAGCCTGCTTGAGTTCGAGGAAAGATTTCCGTCCGAAGATATATCCGACAGCCGCGGCGGCGGCGCGCGGAAGACTTCCGAGCACTGATACATGCCTCGAGAGCATGAATAACCAGAAATCTGACGAACTGTCCCTCCTGTATACAGTCTTATCGAAATCGTATACGTTCATCTGCCTTAAGGCTCAGATCTTGATATTGCCCGTCTTCAGGATGACGTCGTGCGAGCCGCCCTCGACGATAGAGGTGGCCGAGACGAGGGTGATCCTCGATTTCTTCTGCAGGTCGGGTATGTTCGTCACACCGACGTTGCACATGGTGGATCTTACCTTGTACAGGCTCTTTGCCACGTTGTCATGCAGAGGACCGGCGTAACTGACGTAGGAATCGACGCCCTCCTCGAACGACAGGCTCTCCCCGGCACCGAGGTCGTAGCGCTGCCAGTTGCGCGCCCTGTTGGAGCCCTCGCCCCAGTACTCTTTGACGTACTGACCGTTTATGACGAGCTTGTTTGTCGGGGATTCGTCGAATCGGGCGAAATATCTTCCGAGCATGATGAAATCGGCGCCCATGGCAAGCGCGAGAGCCATGTGGTAGTCGTGCACGATGCCGCCGTCGGAGCATACCGGGATATAGATGCCGGTCTCCTCGAAGTACTCGTCCCTGGCCTTCGCGACCTCGATGAGAGCCGTCGCCTGACCTCTGCCGATGCCCTTCTGCTCTCTAGTGATGCAGATCGAGCCTCCACCGATGCCGACCTTGACAAAATCGGCTCCGCATTCGGCGAGGAAACGGAAGCCCTCGCGGTCGACGACGTTTCCGGCTCCGACCTTTACGCTGTCGCCGTATTTTTCGCGGATGAAATCGAGCGTGAATTTCTGCCAGCAGGTGTAGCCCTCTGAGGCGTCGATGCACAGAACGTCGGCACCGGCATCGACGAGAGCGGGAACTCTTTCCCTGTAGTCGCGGGTGTTGATGCCAGCGCCCACCATAAAGCGTTTCCTGTCGTCGAGCAGTTCGAGCGGGTTCTCCTTGTGCTCGGCGTAGTCTTTTCTGAAGACGAAGTACAGAAGGCGTCCGCCGTTCTCCTCATCGACGATCGGGAGCGAATTGAGCTTGTGCTCCCAGATTATGTCGTTCGCCGTCTTCAGCGTGGTGTTCGCCGGTGCGGTGACGAGTTTTTCAAGCGGAGTCATGAACTCGGAGACGCGAAGGTCGGTCGACATGCGCGACACGCGGTAGTCGCGTCCGGTGACTATCCCGAGCAGTTTGCCGTGGGCCGTGCCGTCGTCGGTGACGGCTACGGTGTTGTGACCGTTCTTCTTGACGAGCGCCAGAACGTCGGCGAGCGTCGCGTCGGGCGTGAGGTTGGAGTCGCTCTCGATGAATCCGGCCTTGTAGCTCTTGACTCTGGCGACCATCGCGGCCTGGTCCTTTACCGGCTGCGAACCGTAAATGAATGAGATGCCGCCCTCCCTGGCCAGGGCGATGGCCATCCTGTCGTCGGATACCGACTGCATTATGGCCGATACCAGCGGGATGCTGAGCTCGATGTCGCTCTTTTCGCCTTTGCGGTATTTGACAAGAGGCGTCTTCAGCGAGACGTTGTCGGGGATACAGTCGGGAGACGTATAGCCGGGGATGAAAAGATATTCGGAAAAAGTGTGGGAAGGTTCGGGATAGATGTAAGCCATGATTCGCTCCTTTGCTTCTCTTCTGATGTCAGTTGACGAATTTCTTAAGGCCGTCGGTGAGATCTTCGACAGGCATCGACGACGTCATAACGACATTGATCTTGTATCTGTCGGCAAGCTCGTCAATATCGTTGACCATCCTCTCGAAGGTATCGATGTTGTTGTCGCAGATGCGGAGCGCGGAATCGACGAAAAGATCCGAGATATCGTGGTTGCTGGCTATGAGACCTGCGAGAAAACCGTAGAGCTGTCTTGAGCCGAATACAAAATATTCGTCGACGTTGATCAGCCTGCAGTTGTAGTTGACGTCGTATCTGAGTTTGATGCCTTTCTCGACGCATACGACCGAGCCCTTGCTTTTCTCGACTGCGTCGTTGACCATGCTGATGAGCGCCTTGGTCTTTCCGGATCCTTTGATACCTACAATTAATTTTACCATGTCTGTGAATTACCTGCCTTTCGATTTATAGACCTGTTTTGCTGACTGTGTTGCGGGTGTCCGGGTTCAGAGCCTCGACCGGAGTTTTCCGGTGAGGTCCTCGTATCCAGGTTTGCCGAGCAGAGCGAACATGTTCTTCTTGTAGGCCTCGACGCCCGGCTGGTCAAACGGGTTGACACCGAGAAGATATCCTGAGACCGCGCACGCGAGCTCGAAGAAATAGATCATATACCCGAGCGAGAGCTCCGACCTGTCGGCTAGCTTCAGCACGATACCCGGAACGCCGCCGTCCTCATGGGCGAGGAGAGTGCCCTTCATGGCGGTGCGGTTCACCTCGGTCAGCATCTTTCCCGAGAGGAAGTTGAGGCCGTCGATATTCGCCGGATCGTTCGGGATCTTTGCCCTGCTGTCGGGCTTGACGATTTCGAGGACCGTCTCGAAGAGGGTGCGCTGCCCGTCCTGGATATACTGGCCGAGAGAATGAAGGTCTGTCGTGAAATTCACCGAAGCCGGATATAGCCCCTTACCGTCCTTGCCTTCGCTCTCACCGAACAGCTGCTTCCACCACTCGCTGAACATAAGTTCATAGGGTTCGTATCCGACAAATACCTCGACCGATTTTCCCGAACGGAGGAGCAGATTGCGTACCGCCGCGTAATAATACGCCGGGTTGTTCATGAAGTCGCCGGGGTCGGTGTCGAGCTCGCGCATGGCGGCGCGCGCGCCGCGCATGAGCCTGTCGATGTCGATGCCGGAGACGGCTATGGGCAGCAGTCCGACTGCCGAGAGGACCGAATAGCGGCCTCCGACGTCGTCGGGAACGACGAACGTCTCGTATCCCGCTTCGTCGGCGAATTTCTTGAGAGTCCCGCGCGCTCTGTCGGTAGTAACGAATATGTGTTCCTTCGCGCGGCGCTTGCCGTATTTTTTCTCGAGCAGCGCTCTGAAGCATCTGAAATCGACGGCAGTCTCGGTCGTCGTGCCCGATTTCGAGATGACGTTGATGCTGACGTCCTTATCCTTCCTCGAGCAGAGCTCCAGCAGTTCGTCGAGATCGCTGCCGCTGATGTTGCAGCCCGAGAAATAAATGGCGGGCGAACCGGAGTCGAGCTCGTTGTGTCTCGGCGATCTGAGAAATTCGATGACTGCCCGGGAGCCCAGATACGAACCTCCTATGCCAATGACGACAAAGATGTCGCAGTTCTTTCTTATCTTCTCCGCTGCGGCCTTTATCCTCGCAAACTCCTCTCTGTCGTAATCGCGCGGCAGCGTGAGCCAGCCGAGCATCGATGATCCCTTTCCCGTGCCGGCGCGGAGCGACTCCACAGCCTTCCTCACCTCCGGAGCGATGCCGGTAAAGTCTTTCTCACTTACGAACTTGCCGGTATAACGGCCGTCGACCTCAATTCTCATTTGATTCTCCTCTTTCATATGCGAATGATTATATCCGTAAACGGTATTGCGTGCGAATGATGTCAGCAGGTAACAAAGGCGTAGAGAGTCCTGCTGCGGTATGTCCTGCCGGGCTCCAGCACGATATCGGTGAATTCCCGCCGGTTTGCCGAATCGGGGAACGCCTCGGTCTCAAGGCAGAATCCGCCGCGGCGCTTCTCGGGGCTGCCGTCACGGAGCCTGTAGCGTCTGCCTCCCAGGAAATTGCCGGAATAGATCTGAACTCCGGGGCGGTCGGTCGATACGTTCAGGGTCAGATCCCCCTCTGGGGATACAACGGAAATATGCCGTTTCATGCGGTGCGCCTTTGTATAGTCGCCGGGGAACACAAAGCAGTGGTCGAGGCCTCCGGCTGTCGCGATATCGGGGTCGCCCGAGCGGAGCGCTGACGAGAAGCGGCGCGGTGTCCTGAAATCGAAAGCTGTCCCGGCGACCGGCTTCAGCTCTCCCGTTGGGATCAGCTCGCGGTCTGTGGGAAGATACCTGTCGGCGTCGGTGCAAAGAATATGCTTTCCTATATGCCCTCCGCCGGCAAGGTTGAAATAAACGTGATTCGTCAGGTTGATGACGGTCCGGGCGTCCGACTCGGCCGTGTATGTGAGGAGGAGTCCGTTTCCGCACAGAGTATATTTCAGCGAATAGCGGAGCTCACCCGGGTAACCCTCTTCACCGTCGGGAGATACCGCCGAGAAGGTCACCGACGGCTCTGCCGATTCGCGGATCCTCGCTTTGTATATCTTCTTGTCGAATCCGCGTTCTCCGCCGTGGAGCGAATTGTTACCGTCGTTCCGGAAGAGAGTGTATTCTTTTCCGTCGAGCGAAAACCTTCCGCCCGCGGTGCGGTTCCCCGTCCTTCCCACGAGAGCGCCGAGATATCCCGGGGCTTTCTCATAAACTCCGAGCGACGGATGCCCGAGCACCGCCGAACGCACGCTGCCGTCCGGCATTCTCACTTTGATGTCGAGTATCCTCGCTCCGTAGTCGCACAGCACCGCGGTGACGGAGCTGCCTTCCGACGAGAGCGTGTATTTGCTGACCTTTCTGCCCTTGTTGCCGTGCAACGAGGCAATGCCGTAGAGTTCCTTTTCGATCATCGTCCGACCTGCTCTCTTCTTTGACTTGTTCTTTCTCTTATTACTCTGCCGTGCCTTGACACGTCATTCGTCGGGATATCCGTCCGGATTCATCGTCTGCCATCTGTCGGCGTCGCGGCACATCCGCTCAATGCCGAATTTGGCCTTCCATCCTAAGACGGAAGCCGCGAGAGACGGATCGGAATAGCTGACTGCGACGTCTCCGGGACGTCTGGGAGATATCCTGTACGGCACCTTCCTGCCCGTCGCCTTCTCGTACGCCTTGACTATATCAAGTACCGAATAGCCTATACCGGTGCCGATATTGTAATATTGCGCACCTTCGGACCCGACGGCGTGCCGAAGTGCGCAGACATGCGCTATGGCAAGGTCGACCACATGTATGTAGTCGCGGACTCCGGTGCCGTCGTGAGTGTCGTAATCGTTGCCGAAGACCGAAAGATACGGGAGTTTCCCTATCGAGACCTGCGAGATGTAAGGAAGCAGATTGTTCGGAATACCGTTCGGGTCTTCTCCGATGAGGCCCGACTCGTGGGCACCGATCGGATTGAAGTAGCGGAGCATGACGGCGGTCTTGAGCTCCCCGGCAGCGACCATGTCGGCAAGGATCCTCTCCTGCATCAGTTTTGTCTCGCCGTAGGGGTTGGACGTGGGGCCGGTCCTGAAGTCCTCCCTGATCGGGACCCTGTCGGAATTGCCGTATACCGTCGCGGACGATGAAAAGACCATGATACGCGTGCCCGCCCCGATCATCGCCTCGCAGAGGTTGAATGTGGCGCAGAGATTGTGGCTGTAATAGAGCAGCGGCCTTCTGACAGATTCTCCGACCGCCTTGAGCCCGGCGAAATGAATGACTGCGTCGATCCTGTTCTCTGCGAAGATCTTTTTCATCGCCTCTCTGTCCCTGACGTCGTTCTCGTAGAAGACAAAGTCTTTTCCGCAGATCTGCTTTACCCTGCGCAGAGCCGCGGGCTTGCTGTTTGAAAAATTGTCGACGACCACGGCTTCATATCCGCTCTTCAGCAGCTCGACCAGCGTGTGCGAGCCGATGAATCCGGCCCCGCCCGTAACAAGCACTCTCATGTCCTGTGGTTCCTCTCGGTATTTTTTGTTCCGGCGCGCCGCGCCGGACTCTGCCGGGACGGCCCGGCACAGTGTCAATTCTTTTTCCTTATTATCTCATCGACAGCCGCGTTCATCAGGTCCATCTTCTTCTCCATATCGGCTACGATGGCGAACTGATTGCGCGCCCGCTCGAGGTTGTGCTCCGGATGCGAGATCCTGAAATAAACATCTCCGGCGAGATAGTCGCCGAGGAAGCGTATACCGGTCTCAAGCGTTATCACGAGCGCCCCCATGGGCAGGCAGCGCAGCTCGTTCTCGGTGAGCGAGCCCCCAAGGCCGTCGCAGAAGCCCTCGGTGAAGGCGCGGAACAGCCGCAGGTCGGTTCCGACCTTAGAAAGATCGGTCTCGTCCTCGGCTGCCGTCGATGCCCCGAATCTTATTGCGTCTCCGAAATCGAAGAGCACCGAACCCGGCATGACGGTGTCGAGATCGATGACGCATACCGGCTTCAGCGTCTTTTTGTCGAGCAGGAGATTGTTGAGTTTGGTGTCGTTGTGAGTAACACGCAGCGGCAGTTCCCCGCGTGCGATCCTGTCGGTGATAAAGGAGCAGACTTCCTTCCTCTTTTTCACAAAATCGATCTCCAGCGGTATCCCGGAGGCCCTGCCTGCGGTATCGGCGGCGAGGGCGGCCTCGAAGTCTGCATAGCGCGACGGAGTGTTGTGGAAGTTGGGAATGGTCTCGCACAGCGTCGAGGCGTCGAAGCCGGAGAGCATCATCTGGAAGTTTCCGACGGCCCGTCCGACGTCGGCGACGCCTTCGGGTGACGAGGCGGACTGCAGGCTGACTACGTCGTCGATGAACTCGTATACGCGCCACGCGTGTCCTTCGGGGTCGGTATAGAACTTGTCCGCGTTGCCGTCCCTGTCCGGTCTGCACTTTATGAAGCGCAGCGTTCCGCGCGACGGATCGCCGCCCGCTTCGGCGATCTTTCCGCGCAGGTAGCCGGTCACGGCGAATATGTTGTCCATAAGGCCGCGCGGGTCCTTGAAGACAGCGGTGTTGATCTGCTGAAGAACGTATTTTCCTCCGTCGGAAGTCCCGACGAAGAAGGTCGAGTTTATATGTCCCGTCCTGTTCTCCGAGAAGGAGACGGGAGTCGCGGGCAGGTCGAAGCGCGAAAAGATCCTGCCTATCGCATCAGCCCTGTCTTTTGTCAGTTCTGTCATCTGAATCGCTCCTAAGCATGTCAGTCACGCCCAGAGGTCTTCGGGATATACCCCGGCTCTGACGAGGTCGCGGATCTTTCCGCCGACATTCTCCCTGTCCTTCGCATATGTGACACCGAACCATTTTCCGGGAGTGTCGAGGACCTTGATCGAGGCAAGTCCGTCCGATACGGCCTCGCTCAGCGCGAAAGGCAGATAGTATTCCTCCTTCATCGGGTCCCTCATCCCAAGCAGGAACGACGAAAACCCGCGCCTGATCGAGTCGAGAATCCCGGGGGTGAGCCCGAAGAAGTTCATCGACGCTACCGAGCCTCCGGGCAGACGCCTTACCGAGTCACCGTTCTTTATGACGGCGTCCTGTCCGTCGGGCTCGATGCCGGTGCATTCCTCTATGCCGGAGAGCGTCCCGTCGGAGGCCAGGGTGCATATGCCTCTCGACACTCCGCCGTTCTCGGTCAGCGTGTTGGAGAGCCGGTATCCGGCCATGCAAAGCTTTGCGGGAACCCCGTAAGGGTCCGCCCCGCTCATATATCCGGCGACGATCCGGTAGGATTCGGGCCCGTAGTAGTCGTCAGCGTTGATGGTGGCGAACGGACCGTCTATCTCTCCGGCTGCGGCCAGCAGTGCGTGCGCTGTGCCCCAGGGTTTTTTGCGGAAGGTCTCACCGTCTCCGGGAAGCGAAAAACCGTCAGGAAGATCGTTCATATCCTGGAACGCGTATCTGACGTCGGCTTTGCCCTCGATCCGCTTTCCGACGCTCTCGCGGAACAGTTCAAGATTCTCCCTTTTGATGACGAAGATGATCTTTCGATACCCCGCTCTTATAGCGTCGTAACACGAATAATCGATTATAAATTCGCCGCGGGGACCTATCGGATCGATCTGTTTTAAGCCTCCGTATCTCGATCCCATCCCCGCGGCAAGAATAACAAGCGTCATGATAATACCCCTTGTACATGATATTCTCTATAATTATAATACAAAAGCCGGAAAATGTACAGTATTATTTTGCATACAGCCGAAAAAACAATTGCCGGGAACATATCAGCCTGTTGACATTATCCCGACTCTGTGGTATAATATGTGTCTCATATGAGACAATACACGGGGCTGTCGCTTCAATGTCGGCAGATCAACGGAGAAAGGAGCGGCGGAGCGGCAAAATGACGAGAATCAAAAAGGAAGAAACCGAAGCTTTCGAGCTCTGCTCCGTTTTTTCCGGCTGCAGGCCAGGCTTCGCGGCGTCGCTCCTCGATCCGGAAGCGGTGCGGACCGCAAGGCCGGGAGAGCTGATCCTCCGCTGCGGCGGACAGGCGGACGAACGGAGGTGCCTGATACTTCTGTCGGGGAGCGCCGTGGTACGGCCGTCGGACTCGCAGAAAGGTCTTATCATGCGCCTCGCCGGCCCCGGAGACATCCTCGGCCTCGCCTCGCTCTTCTCTGCCGGCGGCGCCGGAACCGACGTCTTCGCGGCGGGAGAGCGGACGGCAAAGTTCATAGCTTTCGGCCGCGACGAACTCATGACGGCGGTATCGTCCGACATCACCCGGCATATGGGTGAGAACATTATCCGGATCCTCTCGGAGAAGGTATCCTTTCTCAGCGGCAGGATCGCGGAGGTGACCGGCGGCAGCGCCCTTCAGAAATTCTGCTGCTATCTGCGCTCATCCGCGTCGCCCGACGGACGCGTGAACATCGGTATGTCCATGACATCGCTCGCCTCCGCCCTCGATATCGGACGGGCGTCGCTCTACCGCTGCGTCGACACTCTCGTCGCCGACGGCGTCATCGAACGCCGCGACGGAGGTTTCTCGATCGCAAGACCAGAATATATTAATAAAATCATATACGGCGCGGACTGAGATGTAACGCGCCCGCGGGGCCGCTTTCCCCGCGCAGGAAAGGAAGAAAGACAATGACTGCAAAAGCAAAACTCACAAGCGCGCTGCTCGCCGCGGCGCTCATTCTCCTCGCTTTTACGGGCGTCTTCAGCGGATGCACGGCCGGAACCGGCTCCGGGACGGACACCGCCTCAGGCACGACCGCCGAAACTCCCGTGACCGAAGCACCCGACACCTACGCCGCGAAGGTCGCCGTGCTCAACGGAACGACCGGATTCGGCATCGCTCCGATGTACACCGAGTTCAAGGCCGGCAAAGTGCCGTCCGTCGCGTCGATCGACTTCTACGCCGATGCCACGCTCGTCTCCCCGCTCGTGATCAAGGGCGACGTCGACATCGCCGCCGTACCGACCAACCTCGCGTCGGTGCTCTACGCCAAGACCGAAGGCAAGGTCAGAGTAATAGCCGTCAACACTCTCGGCGTACTCTACCTCATCGAAAACGGCAACACCGTATCTTCTCTCGCCGATCTCGCCGGCAAGACAGTATATGTCCCCGGACAGGGCTCGAACCCCGAATATCTTCTGAAGGCTCTTCTGACCTCGGCCGGAATGCTCGACAAGGTCACGATAGACGCGACATACTCAAGCCCCGACGAACTGACGACCGCACTCGCTTCCGGAAAGGCCTCTCTCGGCGTGATACCCGAGCCGAAGGTCACCGCAGCTCTCGCGAAAAACACCTCGCTCCGCAAGGCTCTCGACTTCACAGCCGAGTGGAAGAAGACAACCGGCACCGATCTCGTTCAGGGATGCCTCGTCGCCCGGGCGGACTTCGTCGAAGCGCACGGATCGGTCCTCGACGGATTTCTCGCGGCCTACGCCGATTCGGTGAAGAAGGTGACCGATGATCCCGACGCCGCCGCTTCCGACATCGTAGCCGCCGGCATCGTCGCCAGCGAAGCCGTGGTGAAGAAAGCTCTTCCCGGATGCAACATAGTCTGCATCACGGGTGAAGACATGACGGTACCTCTCCGCACCTTCTGGCAGTCGCTCTACGACATCATCCCGTCTTCAGTCGGCGGAGCCGTTCCGGACGACGCCGTATTCTACGTAAAGAAGTAAAATGAGCGAACAGGGGAAGAACAGCAGCCTTCCCTCCGCCGGCAAAGCCCGCAGGATTCTAATCAAAACCGCCGCCGCGGTATCTTCCGCGATCTTCTGGATCGCGGTCTGGGCGGCGGCGGCATACGGCGCGGGCAGCAGTCTGATACTGCCGTCCCCGGCGGAGACCTTCGGGCGTCTTCTTTCTCTGCTCGGCGAAGGCGATTTCTGGCTGACAACGTTTAAGTCACTGCTGCGGATCACCGCAGGCACATTTGCCGGAGCAGCCGCCGGAGTGCTCTGTGCGGCACTGTCATACTCTGCAAGGCCGGCGGAGACGCTCATGAAACCGGCTGTGACCGTAATAAGGGCGACGCCTGTCGCCTCGTTCATCATAATAGCCATGCTCTGGATCGGCAGGGGGAATCTTCCCTCCTTCATATCCTTCCTCATGGTATTTCCGATCATATACACCAATACTCTGACCGGCCTTCGCGAGGTCGGGGACGATGAAAAAAACACCGCCGCTCTTTTCGAGCTGACGGTCCCCGGAAAACTCCGGTACGTCTATTTCCCCGCGGTGAAGCCTTATTTCCTGGCTGCGGTGAAGACGGCGACCGGCCTTTCGTGGAAAGCTGGCATCGCGGCCGAAGTTCTGGCCTTCTCTCCGGATTCGATCGGCAGGAAGCTGTCGGAGTCCAAGAACTACCTCGAAACGGTAGATCTGTTCGCCTGGACCGCCGTCGTCGTAATACTCAGCCTGCTGTTCGAAATCCTCTTTGAGCGGATCGGCAGATACCTGTCAGTCAGCGGAAGGAGGATACGGAAGCTGGAGAACGAACTGAAAGCGTCGGGAAACGTCGAATCTTACGGAGGTGGCGCGTCATGACGGCAGCTGTCGAACTGTGCGGGATCACGAAACGGTACGGCGAACGCACCGTCATCGAGGGTCTGTCGCACGTATTCGAGCCCGGCCTTGTATACAGGATCGAAGGGCCGTCGGGCTGCGGAAAATCGACCCTTCTCCGCATTATCGCCGGCATCGACCGGAAATATACGGGCAGTGTCGATCTGCACGGGGCATCGGTCTCGATGAGCCCCCAGGGCGGAGGCCTGCTCCCGGGGATAACGGCGGCCGAGAACGTCATGATGGCGATGACCCGCGGAAGGGGCGGCAGGACTGTCACCAGGAAGGCCGCAGCCGCGTCGTTTGCGCTGATGCGGGAACTTGGCATCGGCGAAGGCTATTCGATGATGCCGTCCGAATACTCGGGAGGGATGCGCGCGAGAGTCGGGATCGCGAGAGCTCTCGCCAGAGAGGCGGACCTGTACCTTTTCGACGAGCCTTTCGCGGCTCTCGACAGCGCGAGCATAGCCAGAGTTTCGTCGGTCATAAAGGAGCGTACGGCGGGCAGGACCGTCATATGCGTCGTCCACGACAGCATATCGGCCGACACCGGGAGCTTTTCCGACGTCACCCTCCGCATGACGGGCAGCCCGGCCTCCGGATTCGACATATCGCAAGACTCTGACTGACCCCGCCCCGGCCTCGAGACCGGGATCACTGCCGCAAAGACTGAGACCATACTGAAAGGAGCAAGTGACAATGAGCAAAGAGATAAGGATCGGCGTATTCGGCTGCAGCAGAGGAATGAACTACGCAAAGCTGTTCGCTCAGGACGACACCTTCGAGATCGTCGCGTTCTGCGACAAGAATGAGGAAAGACGCAGGCGCGCCGCCGAGACCTACCCGGATATTCCGGTCTTTCCTGACTTTGACGGATTTATTTCATACGGCGCGGAACACGGTATGAACGCGGTGTTCCTCGCCAACTATTTCCATGAACACGCCCCTTACGCGATAAAGGTCATGGAGGCCGGCATGGCCGCACTCTCCGAGTGTCTGCCCGCCGCCACGCTGAAGCAGTGCTGCGACCTGGTAAGGACGACCGAACGCCTCGGCGGAAAGTATATGTTCTGCGAGAACTACCCTTTTATGACCGGCAACCTTGAACTTACGAGACTGTGCCGCGAAGGCACTCTCGGAACGGTCATGTATCTCGAGGGTGAATACAACCATCACGACGATCCGGCGGCACTCTACGGAAGGTCGCAGGGCAGGTACCACTGGAGGAACTGGGAGCCCAGATGCTACTATCTGTCACACTCTCTCGCGCCTCTGATGGCCATGTCAGGAGGCATCCCGAGATACGTCTCCGCTCAGGCCGCCGTATCGCAGCTGCAGAAGGAAAGATTCACCTTCCGAGCCGTCTCCGACGGTATGGCTCAGATGCTGTGCAAATTCGACAACGGCGCCGTGGCGCGCTTCAGCGGCTGCAACGGCATCGCATCCGGATATTCGGCTTACCGCGCGTTCGGCGACAGGGGCGCGGCGGAATGGGGCGCTCACACCGACAGGAAGATCCGCCTGCATTTCAGCAGCTGGAACTGCCCCGAGGGAGTTCCCGAGACTCAGTTCTACGATCCCGCCGAATCGGTATGCCGGACCGACCCCGACGTTGCGAAGGGCCTTTCGGCCGGACACGGCGGTTCCGACTACCTTGTCGTCCGGAAGATAGTCGCGTTTCTGCGCGACGGAGTAATGCCGTATTTCGACGTCTACAGGGCAGCCGCCATTTCCGCCACCGCTGCGCTTGCGCTTAAGAGCTGCCTCGCAAACGGCGAGATGTACAGGGTACCCGACTTCCGCTGCGCTGAAGAGATGAAGGAAGTCGAGAACGACGACCTTACCCCGTTCTACGACGACGAAGGACACGGCGGCACCATCCGCCCGTCTCTGGAATACACCCCCGAACAGTTCGACAAAGTCGGCGTTTTCAACGGCTGAAGCGCGGGGACGCACCACCAAAAATACCGGGACCCGCATATGCAGGCCCCGGTATTTCATTTCCGGGCGGGAAGACGGACAGGTCCGTCCCGCCAGAGCGGAAGGATAAGGTCAGATCTTCTCCTTGACCTTGGAAGCTTTTCCTACTCTGTCGCGCAGGTAGTAGAGCTTCGAACGTCTGACGACACCGGATCTCGTGATATCGACAGCAACGACGTTCGGTGAGTGGATCGGGAAAGTCTTCTCGACGCCTACGCCGTATGACATGCGTCTTACGGTGAAGGTCTCGGAGATGCCGCCGTTACGCTTCGCGATGACGGTACCCTCGAACATCTGGATCCTTTCTCTGGTCCCTTCCTTGATCCTGTTGTGAACACGGACGTTGTCACCCACGTTGACGGTGGGGATCTCCGTCTTCATCTGCTCCTTTGTCATAGCCGCAATGTAATCCATTACAGGGCCCCTCCTTTTCAGGAAAAATAGGAACATTCGTACGAAGAGCTCGCATTGGACTGCCCCTGCGCGAAAACGCACTGTATTATTATACCACAAAAACCTGATTTGTCAACTGTTTTTTGAAGGAAAAGCGCCCGAAACAGTTTTTTTATTGCATTTTCATCCGACTTGAAATATAATATTACTGATTGATGATCATTTTTCCGGTGACGCGGCGTTCCCGGAAGATGTCAGAAAAACGGAGGGCATCCGAATGGACCTCAGACCGGAACACTCATCCAGAAACAAGATACTGATAATCAACGGCCCCAACATCAACATGCTGGGCATCCGCGAGCCCGACATCTACGGCAGAAAAACCTATTCCGACCTGTGCGGATTCCTTCGCGATACATGCGCCTCCCGCGGCCTTGTGTGCGAGCTGTTCCAGTCGAATCACGAAGGAGAGATCGTAGACAGGATACAGGCGGCATACGGAGACGAGGAACTTCTAGGCATCGTGATCAACCCCGCCGCCTACACTCACACGAGCATAGCGATCCCCGACGCCCTCAAGGCGGTCGGGATCCCGGCGGTCGAGGTACATCTCAGCGACATTTCCGCGCGCGAGGAGTACAGACGCGTCTCCTTCACGTCTGAGGCCGCCGTCGCGACCTTCAAGGGATACGGCTTCGACGGCTACCGCATGGCGGTGGACCTGCTGGCCGGCGGCGCGAAGACCGGCTCTGACGGAGAAATGTGAGTGCGGACTGCATAAAACAGAAAGAAAGGCGATAAATGAAAAACAGAGGAACAGAAATAAAAAAGGCGCTCCTCGCGCTGGTCATCTGCGCGGCGGAGTTCGCGGCCGCCGGCTGCGGGATCATATCTGTCACCAAGAACGGCGACGGAACATCGGCTGAGCCCGTCCCCTCCTATATCACGGAACCGCATACAGAGCCCGGGCAGGACAGCGTCACAACCGAAGGACCGGTCACGACGTCTGCCGTCACCTCACAGACGCCGATCACGACTGCTGCCGTCACCTCACAGACCCCGGTCACCACGTCTCCCGTTACCGCGCAGACACCGGTCACCACGGCTCCAGTCACCACGCAGACGCCTGTCACGACGGCTCCCGTCACCGCGCAGACGCCGGTCACCACGGCTCCAGTCACCACGCTGTCGCCGGTCACCACGGCTCCGGTTACCGCGCAGACGCCGGTCACGAAGGCTACAGTCACCGCGCAGACGCCGGTCACGACGGCTCCAGTCACCGCGCAGACGCCGGTCACGACGTCACCGTCAGTGACGCTTCCCGACTTCACCGATCCGTCGCTCTATTCTGGCGGATACGGTTACGATTACATAGCGGGACTCTCCAACGCCGGGGCGCGTCGGACCTTCTATTCCGACCTCGCTGCCGCCTCTCTCGCGTTCCACGGCTCCGGAAACGCCGGATACTCGATGTTCTGCCAGAAGGTCGACGCCGGATTCTACAAAAGCCAGGTCGACCAGCTGAAGAGCATCTCCAGCAGCGTTGCCGCCGAGGTAAAAGTCACGGGCCTGTCTAACGACGAGATCGCGGAGACCTTCCTGCTCTTCCGCTACGACCATCCGCTTTACTACTGGTTCCCCAGCCAGTACATCAGCTACAGCATCGGCTCCGATGTCTACTTCCCGGTCCTCTGCGCCGATGAATACGGGAGCGCGACGGTAAGACAGCAGCTCAACAGCGCGATCTACGCGGAGATGGCGGAGATGTGCACCGAAGCCGCGGCGCGTTCCTCGGTCTGCGGCATCGCGCTGTCGGTCCACGACAGGATCACGTCAGCGATAGATTACAGATACGGCTCCGACGGGCTGCCTTCCGAAGAACACGAGGCGCACTGCGTCCTCGGCTACTTCAAAAAGACCGGCGGCGTATGCGAGTGCTTCGCCAAGACATTCCAGATGGCTATGAACGTCATGGGCATCGACAACGTATACGTCGTCAACCTCAGCCACGCCTGGAACCTCGTCAAGTTCGACGACGGCAAGTGGTACTGGGTGGACGTCACCTACGACGACAACGGCGGAAACACCTGCTGGCTCTATTTCTGCCGCAACGACACAGAGGACATATTTAAAGACAGCGGATATATCGGGTCTGGCAATTTCATCGACAACAAGCATCCGCTGCTGACGCCCGGGGACGGGAGCACGCCTTACGGCGGCTATACCTATGCGCAGTACGGGCTCGCGATCGTATATTCCCTGCCCCAGAGAGCGCAGGGAGTCTATTCCGGCCCCAGGGACTGAAACGGAACTACGGAATCATAATACGGCCGTCAGAACTTCACCGAAGGATCGAGGAACTCCTCCACCCTGCGGTCGAAGGCCTCGACGGCCTCTTTTTCGAAGGCCGGATGCGGAATCCCTCCGCAGAGTCTGATCAGGTACGATGTGAATCCCGGATTCAGCGGAAGGATCGGTCCCAGTATCTGCGTTCCTATAAAATTCCTGTATCTTATGCCTTCGTACGGGACACCCGCCCGAATACCGTCGCCCCTGTCAGCTTTCCCAAAATACATTTGAGAATTATCGCCCGATATCTCGGCGAACTGAGAGCGGAATCCGGTGACCGTCACACCGTCGCATTT
>JAEEGL015633222.1_pt1 | contig 33079 bp, 29 predicted proteins | sample 9134231 | NCBI WGS metagenome assembly JAEEGL01 (sample SAMN16246548, study PRJNA631951) | gut metagenome | biome: gut microbiome; feature: rumen; material: fiber-attached | host: Bos | place: Iran: Karaj | collected 2018-10 | reverse complement strand
GTCGAGTTTTGGGGAATGGGCTGGCGGGGCTAATGAAGACACTTCGCTTCATTAGTGAGCGAAGCGAACGTCTTCATTAGGTGCGGCAGCACCGTCTTCATTAGTCGGCAAAGCCGACGTCTTCATTTTCGTTTTCCCCCGCCCCGCCGCAAACTTCACTTTTGACGGATTGACTTTTTCACAATTCTGCGATATAATGAAGAAAAAACAACGCATTAGAATTTTTAACAAATAATAATCGGTGAAAATATGAAAATGAAATTTTTCGTTTCCGGTATATCGGAGCCGGATGCCGTAAGTGAATCATAAGCAGTGTGATAATAATTGAACTAATGAGGATGGTTGCAGAATGATACTGTACAGACCTGTTGGCACAGCCGAACTTGAATTGATCCATAAAAGCGGCGACAAGGAGTTCCCGCCGAGATTGCCGGAGCAGCCGATCTTTTATCCGGTGCTGAACGAACAATACGCCTGTGAGATCGCGGAAAAATGGAATACAAAAACCGGAGACGGTTTTGGGTATGTGACGCGTTTTGAAATCGACGACGCTTATATTTCGCAGTTCGAAGTACATACCGTTGGCAATCACACGCATCAGGAGCTGTGGGTTCCGGCAGAGTCGCTGGCAGAATTTAATGCGCATATTGTTGGCAAGATTACCGTGATAAGGGTGTTCAATGATAATAATTCCAAAGTAAAATGAATGAAAGTCCGCTGATTATCAAGTCAAAAGAACTCGCGCTTGAAGTGATAAAGGCTTGCAAAGAATTGAGAAATTCAAAGTGTGAAAGCGCGCTTATCAGTCAGTTTTTGCGATATGATCAAAGAAAACGGCTGACCGGTTTGCCTGAAAAAACAGCCGGTCAGCCGTACGTATTTAAAACGAACCTATTGAAAGCGAGGCGTCGTCCTCGCCTTTTTTTATTGAGAGGATCTTTACCTCATATGAGTTTTTCTCGTTTACGACGACGGTCACGGTCTGTCCCTCCTTTGCGCCGAGAAGCGCTTTTCCGAACGGGGATTCCTTTGAAATATTGTTTGTGAAAACGTCGTTCCGGAGTGTGGTGACGATGCGCACCTTTTTCGTTTCGTCACGCTTCGGGATATAGACTTCGACGTAGTCGAAAAGCCCTACCTCGTCCTCCGCGGAATCCGTCGTTATTATTTTCGCCGTCTTTATCATATTTTCAAGATAGCGCATACGGCTCCTGTTGGCGTTTATTTCGCGCTTTGCCGTCCTGTATTCGTCGTTTTCGCTGAGGTCGCCGAGCTCTCTCGTGCGCTTGACCTCCGCGCGCAGAGCCGGCATCATAGCCTCTCTCTCCGCAAGCTCCTCTTTTATTTTTTCAATGTCCACCTTTGTCAATTCGTCGTGCATAACGTCACCTCACATATTATTTACCGTCAGTTTTATAAGCAGATCCGTGTCGTCGTCGGACGCGGCGCGGCACCTCAGACGCTTTCCGCATTTTTTGCATCTGTAATTTATTATAAAGCCCTTTTTCGCGTCGGGCTCGGAGGATACCGGCACAAGCAGACCTCCGCAGCCGTTATTGCGGTCTCCAGGATTTTCGTCAACGTGAAGCGAGCAAAGGCACGCTGTGCAGTGGTCGCGCGACGAATACGAGAGCGGCGGCACCCGCGCCCCGCAGTTTCGGCATACGAAGCCGCTGTCGTTTTTTGTAAATCTCTTTGTCTGCATAAAAACACACCTTAATGCGAATACTGTAAAAAAAGAAAGGGTTTTATCATGAAAAAAGTCAGTATCATACTGTGTATCATAACCGCCGCGCTTTTACAGCTTTGCTGCACGGCGGAGGGAAACGTAAATTCAAACAACGGTCTTGGCGCGCCGTACGGCGAAACGCAGAATCCGTACTCGTCCGAGCTTTCCGACTACACCACGATGCCGGATAAGGACGCGGCGACCGGGACCGGGTCGGCTCTTCTGAAGGTCGGAGGGGACGACGCGCGTAACGGAAGCGACGCGGCGGCGGCTGTCGCTGTCATAGTCCTGATCGTTATAATGACCGCCGGCTCCGTCGCGGTATTCGCCGCGATGAAGAAAAGGGGAGAGGAATAAAACGGAAAGATCAGTCGTTTTCCCGGCTGATGAGTCTGCTGTCAAGCGGTACGACGGAGGAGAACAGCGTTTTCTTCTCCGTCTGTTCCCGCGTGATCCCGCCGTAATATTTTCCGTAGATCTCAGTCTTTTTTTCCGATATTATATTTCCGTCCATATCCGCAAAGAACGCGGAGCTTATCTCGTTTGACCATAAGCCCGCCTCAAGCGGGTATTTTTTAAGTATCACGTATCCGTAAGACGTTTCCGCAAGCGTCACCTCGCCGGTCTTAAGCGTCAGCGCCGCCGTGACGTATTTCAGATCGAGGAGCGTTTCCGCCGTTACGAAATATCCGTCCGTATATGCGCTCATTCCGCTGTCCTCGTTGTATTCTTCTATAAGCGCCTCAAAATCCTCGCCGTTTTTCGCGCGCTCTTCAAGCTGCTTTGCAAGCGCGAGCTTTTCCGCTTTTTCGTCGTCGGTCAGCTCCTCCGTGACGTATCTGCCCGTGTAGATATCCATTTTCGGGCTTCCGTTTTCGTCAAGGACGTATTTAACATCGTTTTTTATCAATATATGCTTTATCCTGCTGTAGTTTTCCTGATAATACCGCTCGCGCTCGTCGTCCGTCACGGCGGCCTCACCGCCGTCTCCGAACAGTCTGTCCTCTACTATCATCGCTTTGGCTTCAAACTCAAACAGACGGCAAAGAGAATTCACGTTCATACCGTACTGCCCGAGTATCGCGTTAAGATCTGCGCGTGAGCCCACGGCCTTCATATCCTGATCTATAAAATCGTTCACCGTGTTGTCAAGCAGCTTTTTCGTATCGGCGTCAGCGTATCTCTCGTATAACTCCGAGCAGACGAGCATTTCGTTTATCTGTCCGTCAACGTGGTCGCAGACCTGCTCGTAAAGCTTTTTTTCGCCGTCGGCAGTCTCATCCCAGACGGCTTCGTCATACGCGTCGGGATCGAAAAAGCCGTATTGGGAGAACGCGGAATAAAAGCTTGATTTGTAGTAGGCAAGCAGGTATTTATACATATTTTCCGTTATCCCGCGGTTTTTGTACTTCGCGTAATCCGCGGAGCTCACCGTGCAGGATATGAGCGTGAATACCGTAAAAAGCGAAAGCGCTGCGGCGGCGATCTTTTTCATCAGAACAGATACTGCCACGAAAACGTATACGGCAGCTCCTCCATTTTGTATTTTCCGGTCACTTCCTCATTGACCGTGATCTTTTCCATATGCGGCTTTAAATATTCGTCGAATTCGTATTCGAGGACGAGCGTTTCAAAGTTTTTGAAATCGCCTCCCGCCTCGTTCTCCGGGTTTTTCCACGCGCCCGCGTCAAGCTCCTCGCGCTGTATGACGTATATGCCGTTCTTGCTGTCAAGAAGTCCCGCTTCGCCCGGTTTCAGCTTCATTACCGACGCCGATATGAGCGTTCCGTATTCGGAAACGCCGCAGAGATAGCGGCCGTTTTTGTAGTCGTCCTTTTCAAGCTCGTCGGAGTATTCCTCAATATATTTCTTTATATCCTCTCCCGCGCGCACGTTTGCGAGCACGGTTTTCGCAAGCCCGAGCTTTTCCTCATACCGCTCGTCCGAAATCTCCTTTACGGTGGCGTTTCCGTCCTCGTTATACACGATATCGCCTTTTTCGTCGCGTATGAAATCGCCGTTCATAAGGTAGAGAAGACGGAAACGGTAATAATTCTTCTGATAATAATCTTCCTTCTGCTCATCCGTTATCTTACGCTCGCCCTCCTCGCCGTAGAGGTGATCCTGAAGCGCGCCCGTCTTTGAATCGAGTATGAGGATCTCCTTCAGCTCCGCCTCTCCTATGCCGAGAGTTTTGAAGATCTCATCCTCGGCTATGGCGTTTCCGCCCTCCGACGCGGCGTTCATGCCGATTATCATAAGGTCTATCGATTTAAGCTCGCCGTCAGTCAGTCTGAGATTGTAGTTGTCGAACAGATACGCGGCGGCTACGCGCTTTTTTATCGCGTCAACGGATATCTCCGTAAGCCTCTCCGCGTTCGTCATCCCGTCGTTTTCCGCGCGCCAGAAAGCCGGATCGTCCGCCTGTCCGAGCGCGGACAGCCAGTACTGCTTATAGCACGCGAGATAATAAGCGTATATCTCGCCGGAAACGGACACGCCTCCGAGCGACACGGCGCTTTCCTTTTTCGCGCACGCGCAGAACGCGGCAAGGACAGATAACAGCAATAATAAGGAAATATATTTTTTTATTTTCAAAAAGAGCCTCCGATAATAAACAAAACGGGACCGACGCAAAAACACGCTCGCGCCGGTCCGTACCGTTTTTTCTTTATTCCTCTGCTTCCTGTTTTACTTCCTCGGCGGCGTCCTCGCATTTTTCGCAAAGCTCTTCACCGAGATCTTCAACATCGTCAAGATCGTCGAGGTCGTCAAGATCGTCAAAAGCGTCTTCCTTTTCTTCCTTGCGCTTCTGCAACGCCTTCACTATAAAGACAGCCGCGCAGGCTGCGCCTATGATCGCGAATATTATGATTATTACGGCTGCGATCGTACTTTTGTTATTCTTCTTTTCCATGGTTTGCTGCCTCCTTTTTTTTAAATGATATAATAAACAGCCCTTTTTTTCAAGCCTTTTTTTTGAACAACTTAAAAATAAATACGTAAATCGTGTTTTTTGAAAAGCGTTTTTTTATTTTTCCGTGCGCCTGCGGTAGGCGTTTATGAAGTAGCGCTCAAAAAACTTCTTCATTTTCAGAAACGGCTTGCCCTTTACGTCCATGGACATCACGAGGATGGCGCGTATACCGGCTCTCTTTGCGCACAGAACGTCCGTGAATATCTGATCTCCGAGGATAGCCGTCTGCTCCGGCACCGCATCCATCAGCTTCATAAGCCGCCTTAATTTGCGCGTAAAAGGCTTGCCTGCCCTGCTCTCCGTAAAATATCCGTGCATCGTATTGAACGTGTAGACGCGGCGCTCGCTGTTGTTCGATATGAACGCTATGCGCACGCCCGTGCTCTCGACAAGATCGAGCCACCGTCTTCTTTCCTCGTCCGCTATACGGCTCTCATACGTCGCAAGAGTGTTGTCTATATCGCAGATAAGAAATCTTATGTTATTTTCGGCAAAGAATTCCGGTTTTATCCGTAAAACGGACGAATAATAGAAATCCGGAATGAAATAATCTTTAATCTTCATACGTACCCGTCAGCGCCCTATAATCATTACTTATGCGATTATACCACATTTTTTCCCGGAAAGTATAAATATATTATAATAATATAGTAAAATTTAATATAATATACTTGATAAAATTCTTGTTTTGTGGTATAATATAGGCGTGGGAATATTCGGTTCCGGCAAAAAGAAAACACGAGGAGGTCAAATGACATACGAGTTTATATGGGAATCCATATTAAGGAATATGAGAGGCACGTATTCCGATCTGCGTATAAAATCGCATTTTCAGAACATCAAGGTCATAGACGTTGAAAAACAGTACATACTGCTTATGACGCCGAGCACGGACACTCTCGATTTTGTGAGAGGAGAGCAGGCGGTGCTTGAAAGATTTTTCAACAACGCCTTAGGCGAATTCAAGGTGGTTTACGTTTACGCCTACGACAGAGATATGCCCCGCATTGAAAGGATAAGAGAGATCATAAGAAACGATCTTGAAAATCCGACTCAGGGCGTTATGCCCTACGATATTACGGACACGGATCCGTCTCCGAAGCAGAACAATTTCACAAGTTCGATCGTTCCGCAGAAAAAAGCCTACACGTTTGAAAATTACGTTGTCGGCAATTCAAACCTTTTCGTTTACAACGCCTGTCTCGCGGTAGCGGAAAACCCGTCTTCGATGTGGAATCCGCTTCTTATATACGGACCGTCGGGACTCGGCAAAACGCATCTGATGTACGCCACGACAAAAAAGATATCGGAGCTTTACCCCGAAAAGAAGCTGATATACATAACGGGCGAACAGTTCGTGAACGACATGGTCGATCATCTCCGCAAGAAGGACAGCTCCGGCTCCGGCTTCAGCTCGTTCCGTGAGAAATACCGCAAGTGCGACGTGCTTCTGATAGACGACATACAGTTCATCGCGGGCAAAAACGCGGTGCAGGAGGAGTTTTTCCACACCTTCAACACTCTGTACGAAAATCAGAAGCAGATCATAATAACGAGCGACAGACCGCTGCGGGAAATAAAGCTGCTTGACGAGCGTCTGCAGTACAGATTTGAAATGGGACTGACAGCCGATATTCAGCCCCCGGATTACGAGCTGCGCTCGGCGATCATCAAAAACAAAGCGGAGGCGCTTCACCTCGATCTGTCCGAATCCTCGGTCGTTTATCTCGCCGAGCATTTAACGAAAAACATACGTCAGATCGAAGGGGCTCTTACAAAGATCTACGCGAAAAAATGCTTATACGGTCTTGCCGTGACGGACGATATGGTCATGGAATCCGTGGCGGACCTTGCTACAGTGACGAAATCCCCGAAGGATACGGTTGAAAAGATATTCACCGTCGTATCCAACAAATACGGCACGAGCAAGGACGAGATCTGCAGCAAGACGAAAAAGCGCGAGGTCGCGGAGCCGCGCCACGTTTGCGCTTATCTTATATCCGAGCTTACGGATTATTCTCAAAGGCAGATAGGCGCGTATCTGAACCGCGACAGGACGACTGTCATAAATTCGATAGAGGTAATGAAAAAGACGATATTGAACGATCCGTCGTTTGAAAGAGAGATAAAAGACCTTATATCGGAGGTCAAGGATTAAAATTCCACTTATGTGGATTAAAAAACGAACATAACGTGTGGAAATTGCCTCACGTGTGAATTAAGCTGTTGATATCCGTGCGAATCACTTGTTGAATCGTGAGGACAAAAGAAAAGAACGCCGGAAAACCGAAAAATCATCCACATTAAAGGATCCCGCGTCAACCGGAAATCCGCTCGTTTTATCAACACGCAAAACGGCTTGAATACGCCGTTATGATATGAATTCCACGTTTTCCCCGTACACTACTGCTATTACTACTGTTTTCAAGTATCGTATTCATATACCGCGCGTGCGCGCGCAAGCTGAAATCAAAAGCTTATCCACCCGTGTTTTACGTGTCAGATTGTGGATAAACGAATAACAAAGCCTTATGAAAAAGAAAGGAATCAATTTACATTATGAAAGTCATATTTGATAAACCGGAATTACTGTCCGCCGTCACAACGGCGCTCGGAGCCATATCGAGCAGGCACGACAATCCCGTGCTCGAATGCCTTAAAATAACAGCGGAGGAGCCGGACAAGTGCCGCATAACCTCCTATGATAATGAAAAGGGCTTCAACATAGACATAAACGCCAACGTTTTAAGCTCCGGCGCGGCTCTGATAAACGCCCAGCGTTTTTACGGCATGGTAAAAAATATGCCGTCGGATATTACGTTTGAGTGTAAACCGAATATGACCGCGTCTCTCACAAGCGAGAGATCGACGTACGAGATACAGTATCAGGATCCGAAGCTTTACCCGAACATCGCGGATATAAGCGGCAGACAGAGCTTCACTCTGCTTCAGAGCCAGCTCCGCGACGTTATAACGCAGACCATGTTCGCCATTGCGGAAAACAACGACAGATTACAGCTGAACGGCGCGTATTTCGTCGTCGATAACGGCTACATCCACGTCGTTGCGCTTGACGGTCTGCGCTTTGCAGAAAGGATGATACATGATGAAGACATCGTAAAAACGAATATAGAAGTAGCGGTCGATACGGAGGTAAAATTCATAATACCGAAAAAATCTCTTGCGGAGGTAATCAAGCTGCTTGACGATCCCGACGAGAAGATCACGGTAGTAAAGGCGAGAAGACACGTTATGTTCCGCGTCAAAAACGTCACGTTCCACACGGCGCTTATAGACGGCGATTATATAGAATACCGCCGTTTCATACCGAAGAACGAGACGACGACGGCGATCGTTTCGACAGCCGCCCTGCGCGACAGTCTGGAACGCGCGCTGTTCATAACGGAATACAGAGAGGCGGGAAGACTGAAAGCCCCCGTAAAGCTCAATTTCTATGACGGGGTGCTTAACGTCTCATCCGTCAGCTCCTCAAACAAGGTATCGGAGGACATACAGGCGGTAAAGGACGGCGACGATCTTGAGATAGGCTTCAACTGCAAAATGCTGCTCGACACGTTCCGCGTGCTCGAGTCGGACAAAATAAAGCTGAAGCTCACAACGCCGCTTTCCGCCATGGCGATGACGCCTGTCGAAGACGGGGACGACAGCTTCCTTTACTTCACGTTCCCGACGAGGATAACGGAGAGCTTTTAAGTGAAGCTGCTTGAATGCGCCGTAAAGAATTTCAGGATAATAAAAGATCAGAAATTTGAATTTACGGACGGCGTGAATCTTATAAAAGGAAACAACGCGCAGGGAAAAACGACCGTGCTCGAGGCGATATACGTTTTCGCGCGCGGAAGGTCCTTCCGGACGAGAAACGAGGCGGAGATAATAGCCTTTGACCGGGACGGCGCGGATATCGAAATAGTTTACGAGGATCTTAAGAGAACAAACACGATGTCCGTAAGCTATAAGCGGGACGAGAACAGAAAGCTTTATAAAAACGGGATACAGATAAACAAAACAAGCGACTTTCTCGGAAACTTCCGCGCCGTTCTGTTCACGCCGGATCATTTGTCACTCATAAAAAGCGCGGCGACGGACAGAAGACTGTTTCTTGATATCGCGCTTTCACAGATAGAGCCGAAATACATAGGATATTTAAAGCGCTACGGCATCCTGCTTTCACAGAGAAACGCGCTGCTTAAGGAAAAGAACGCGGAAAGCGATCAGAACAGGATCCTGTTCGAGACGCTTGCGGAACAGATGGCGCCGGCCGCCGCGGCGGTTACCGCGCTGCGGTACCGTTACTGCGAGAAGCTCACTACTCATATAAGCAATTATTTTGAGAGTATGACGGACGGAGCGGAGGCGACGGACACCGTGTATGAAAGCTGCGTATCACAGGATCCGGAGGTTTTGAAGGACGAGGAAGCGATGCGCGCTTTGTACGAGCGTAAATTCACGGACAATCTTCAGCGCGAAATAAACATGAAAACGTCCTTATACGGCATACAGAAGGACGATATTGACATAAGGCTCAACGGCTATTCGTCAAGAAAATACTGCTCGCAGGGGCAGCAGAGAAGTCTTGCGATAGCGCTGAAGCTCGCCGAGGGCGATATTTCCGCGGAGGCGACGGGAGAATATCCCGTATATCTGCTTGACGACATATCCGGCGAGCTTGACGCAAAGCGCAACACGTTCTTTATGTCTCAGTTAAAGGACAGACAGATAATAATAACGTCCTGCACCGCGAAAAGCAGTAAAAAATACGGCAGGGTCATAACCATGAAGAACGGGGGCGCGGTATGATGATGTATCTGCACGCCGGCCGCGACACGGTCATACGGACAAAAAAGATAGTCGCCGTGTTCGATCTCGATTACGCGAGCCAGAACAGGGACACGCTTGAATTCTTAAAGCAGGCGGAAAAAGAAAAAAGACTTGTAAACGTGACGGACGAGCTTCCGAAGGCGTTTATTCTCACAGACGACGGAAAAGTTTATCTTACACAGCTTTCATCTCAAACCATAATGGGAAGAATATATTAAGGAAACGGGAAAAACAATGACAGAGAAACCTATTACACAAGAGTACAACGAAGAACAGATACAGGTCCTGAAAGGACTTGAAGCCGTGCGCGTGCGTCCCGGTATGTATATCGGCACCACGTCGACAAACGGTCTGCATCATCTCGTGAACGAGATAGTGGACAACGCAATAGACGAAGCGATGGCGGGCTTTTGCGACACCATAGAGGTGAATATCGAAAAAGACGGCTCCTGCTCCGTACGCGACAACGGACGCGGCATACCGACCGGTATAAACGCCGATACGGGCAAGCCCACGCTTGAGGTCGTTTTCACGGTGCTTCACGCGGGCGGCAAATTCGGCGGCGGCGGTTATAAGATATCCGGCGGTCTTCACGGCGTCGGCGCTTCCGTCGTCAACGCCCTGTCCGAATGGATGGAGGTGGAAAACTGCCACGGCGGAAAACGTTGTACAGAGAGATTCGAGCGCGGCGAGGTGGCGCGGCAGTTTACCGAGACGGGAGACTGCGGAGACGAACACGGTCTTTACGTCCGCTTCATGCCCGACGCGACGATATTTGAAGACGTAGTATTCGATTATGAGAAGATTTTGAAGCGTATGCGCGAGCAGGCGTTTCTTAACGCCGGCATCAGGATCATCGTCACGGACCTGCGCCCGGACGAGCCCGTTTCCGAGACGCTTCACTATGAAGGCGGCTTGAAATCTTACGTTGAATATATAAACAGCCGCAAGCACTGCGACCTGCTTCACGAGGACGTCATATACATCAAGGGACAAAAGGGAGATATGACGGCGGAAATAGCCATGCAGTACAATACCGCCTATGACGAAATGATAATCAGCTTTGCAAACAATATGGCGACGATTGACGGCGGTATGCACGAGACGGGCTTCAAAACCGCGCTTACAAAGGTGACGACGCAGTATGCAAAGAAGATAAAGGTGCTGAAGGATACGGACAAGGACGTTTTCGACGGCTCGGACGTACGCTCGGGTCTGACGGCGGTCATTTCCGTCAAGCTGCCGGACGCGCAGTTTGAATCACAGACGAAAGCAAAGCTCGGAAACTCCGAGGTAAGGACTTTTGTAAACAATATTGTAACGACTAAGTTGGAGGAGTTTTTTGAAGAAAATCCCGACACGGCGCGGCTTATTATAGATAAGATATACGAGGAAAAATGCGCGTCCGAGAGGGCGAGACAGGCAAGAGACGAGTCGAGAAACAGAAAAGGCGCGCTCGAGAGCTTCTCGCTTCCCGGCAAGCTCGCCGACTGTCACGAGCGTTCGGTAGATCTGACGGAGCTGTTCATAGTAGAGGGAGATTCCGCCGGCGGCTCCGCAAAGGACGGAAGAAACAGCCGCTTCCAGGCGATACTGCCCCTGCGCGGCAAGATTTTAAACGTGGAAAAGTCAAGACTTGACAAGGTCTACGCAAATCAGTCCGTTCTGCCGATAATCCAGGCGCTCGGCTGCGGGATAGGTCCGGATTTCGATATAAATAAACTGAGATACGGCAAGATAATAATAATGGCGGATGCCGACGTCGACGGATCTCATATAAGGATACTGCTTTTAACGTTCTTCTACCGCTTCATGCGCGGACTTATAGAGGGCGGACACGTATATTCCGCAATGCCGCCGCTTTACAAGATAGTCAAGGGCAAAAACACGTATTACGCCTATAACGACGCGGACAGAGACAGGATAATAGAGGAAATAGGCGGCGCGGGACGCGTTGACAGATACAAGGGCTTGGGCGAAATGTCAAAGGACCAGCTGTGGGAGACGACGATGGACCCCGAGAACAGAACGATCATAAGGATGACGATAGAGGACGCAATGCAGTGCGACGAGATATTCTCCGCGCTGATGGGCGACAAGGTCGATCCCCGCCGCGAGTTCATAGAGCAGAACGCGAAGTTTGTCGAGAATATCGACGTTTAATTAAGAATTAAGACCTTTAATAAATAAGAAAGAATAAATAAAAAGAGAAAATGGAAGAAAATAAGAAATTATCCGAAGAAGTGATAGAGCTTCACGAAGCGCAGCTCGGCGAGGTCACGGGCGGTCTCTCTCCGGTACCCAACACGGGAAACTATATTGACGCTCTGACGAGTGCGGAAACCGTATGTACAAAGTGCGGACGCCCCTTTATATATTGGTATCATTGGATAGGAGGTATGCACGACGGACCGTGGAACCACCCCGTTCCCGAGCTCTGTCCGACGTGCGACCCCAATACTGAAAAAGAACGCGGAAAGAATTAAAAATAAGGTGTCGGCGCAGCCGATAATTACCTTCTCCTACGGGGGAAGGGGGACCGCGCAATTTAACGGTTGAGCCGCCCTTTACCTTCCCCCGTTGGGGAAGGGGGACCGCTTGCGGTGGATGAGGCGAACAATACCTTCCCCTGTTGGGGAAGGGGGACCGCGCCGGGGTTCCCCGCCGCGAACTTGAGAGCGGTGGGGGTTCGCGGGTTGCGGTGGATGAGGCGAACGAAATCTGTACTTACTAAATCAAGAATGAAAAATGTCGTATAATTATAACAAAAATCTTGTCAGCGCGTCTCAAAATTTAAGAAAAAACATGACGCCTGAAGAAAAAACGATATGGTATCAGTTATTAAAACGATTGCCATATACGGTAAACAGACAGAAGCTTATAGGAAATTATATAGTTGATTTTTATATCGCCGAAAAAAGAACGGTTATAGAAATCGACGGAGTTCAGCATAAAACAAAGGAAAACGAGGAAAAAGACAAACAAAGAGACGCAGAACTGAATGATCTTGATATAAAAGTACTGCGTTATACGAATAAAGCGGTCAATACGGTTTTCAACAAAGTCTGCGACGATATATTGATGAAACTCGGGTTGACTGTCAATGAATTAAAACCGGCGAAGAGCGGGAAAAGGTGAAGTTTGTACTAACCCCTTTCGCCTCATCCACCACTTCGTGGTCCCCCTTCCCCAAAGGGGGAAGGTTAATACGTAAAGAATTTTAAAGAATAAAAAGGTAAAGATCGTGAAGAAAAATTATGACAACACGGAAAACATTGAGTTTCCGGACCAGAAGATCATTGAGACAATAATCGAAAAGGAAGTGCGCAAGTCGTTCCTTGAATACTCCATGTCCGTCATCGTGGACAGGGCTCTGCCCGACGTGCGCGACGGATTGAAGCCCGTTCACAGGCGTATTCTGTATTCGATGTACGAGAAGAACTACACCTACGACAAGCCGACGGTAAAATCGGCAAAGGTCGTCGGCGACGTGTTAGGCTCGTATCATCCGCACGGCGACACCTCCGTATATGACGCGATGGTTCGTCTCGCTCAGCCGTTTTCGCTGCGTTATCCGCTCGTTTTCGGGCAGGGCAACTTCGGCAACGTTGACGGCGACGGCGCGGCGGCTTACCGTTATACCGAGGCGCGCCTCGAGCGTCTGTCAAACGAGATGCTCGCGGATATCGACAAAAACGTCATAGACTTTGTGCCGAACTTCGACAACACCTTAAAGGAGCCGACGGTCCTGCCGTCTCGCTTCCCGAACATACTTGTCAACGGCTCCGTAGGTATCGCCGTCGGTATGGCGACGAACATACCGCCGCACAACATGACGGAGGTCATAAACGGCACGGTCTATCTGATAGATAATCCCGACGCGTCCGTGGACGAGCTTATGCAGTTTGTGAAGGGTCCGGATTTTCCGACCTACGCGACGATACACGGCACCTCCGGCATCAAGCGCGCGTATATGACGGGCAGAGGCAAGATAAGCGTCCGCGCAAAATGTCAGATAATAGAGGACAAGCACAGGATAGAGGTCTACGAGATACCTTATCAGGTCAACAAATCCATGCTCGTGGCGAGCATCGCCGATCTTGTCAAGGCGAAGCGCATAGAGGGCATAACCGCCCTGCGCGACGAATCCGACAGAAAGGGCATGAAGATAGTCATAGAGTACCGCCGCGACGTCAATCCGCAGGTGCTTTTAAACCAGCTTTACAGGTTCACGCAGCTTCAGGACACGTGCGCCATCAATATGCTCATGCTCGTGAACGGCGAGCCGAAGACGCTCGGGTTGAAAGAAATTCTGTCTAACTACATCAAATATCAGGAAGAGATCATCAGAAGAAGGACGGAGTACGAGCTTGACCGCGCGAAAAAGAGAGCGCATATTTTAGAGGGCTTGAAGATCGCGATCTTAAATATCGACGAGGTCATAAAGATAATCCGCGGCTCAAAGTCGATACCGGACGCGAAAGAGCAGTTAATGGCGGCGTTCGGTCTTGACGACGTGCAGGCGCAGGCTATAGTCGAAATGCAGCTCGGACGGTTGTCCAACCTTGAAACTATAAAGATAGAGGAAGAATTAGACCGCCTTATCGCAAGGATCGAAGAGCTGCAGGGCATTCTGGCGGACGAGGGCAAGGTGCTTGAGATAATAAAGACGGAGCTTACCGAGATAAGAGACAAATTCGGCGACGAGAGAAGAACGGCGATCGAGGAGGACGAGGACGAAATAATCGACGAGGATCTGATAGAGCGCGGTACGTGCGTTATAACGATGACGCACGCGGGCTATTTCAAGAGAAGACCTCTTTCGGAATACAACGCGCAGAGACGCGGCGGCAAGGGCAACCGCGGCACGGCGACGAAGGAGGAGGATTTCGTCGAGCGCGTCGTAGTGTCGAACACGCACGATCATATAATGTTCTTTACGAACACCGGAAAAGTTTTCGTCAAAAAGGCGTATAATATAACCGAGGCGGGCGCAAACGCCAAGGGCACGAACGTCGTGAATATGCTTGAGATAGAAAAGGACGAGAAGATCACCGCGTTCTTCCCCGTATCCGATTTTGAAAAAGACGGATACCTCTTTATGGTGACGAAGAACGGAACGGTCAAGAAAACGCCCTTGTCGGAGTTTGAATATCAGAGAAAAACGGGCAAACGCGCTCTCAGCTTAGACGAGGGCAACGAGCTTCTATCCGTACATCATACAAGCGGCGGCGACAAGATCATAATCGCCGCAAAAAGCGGTCTCTGCGTCTGCTTTGACGAGCAGAACGTGCGCTCAATGGGACGCACCGCGGCGGGCGTCCGCGGCATGAGACTCGCCGAGGGCGACGAGATATGCGGCTCCGCCGTGGTAGAGGAAGGCAAGATGCTCGCCACCATCACGGAAAACGGTCTCGGCAAGCGCACGCCGTTTGAAGAATACTCCGTCCACGGCAGAGGCGGCAAGGGTATGAAGTGCCACAACATAAACGAAAAGACGGGACTTCTCGCCGGCATCGCCGCAATATCGGAGGACGACGACGTTATGATGATCTCCGACGGCGGCACGGTCATACGCTTCCGCGCGGATGAGATAAGAATAACGGGCAGAGCCGCGGCGGGCGTCCGCGTGATGACGCCGAAGCCGGGCGAGCGCATCGTAAACTTTGCGTGCGTTGAGCGCGAGGAAGAGAACAGGGAAGAACCGGAAACAACGGAAAATGAAGAAAACTAACAAATATATCGTTATATCTATAGCGCTCGCCGTCGTGATCGTTGTGTTTTCCGTACTTTTGATACTGTACGACAAACGCGTTTTCGACATATCGTTCATCAAGCGGCCGGACGAGACTGAGGCTGTTGAAACGACCGCCGCCGTGCAGACGGAGCCCGGCGAAACGGAGACGGAGCCCCCGGAAACGGGCGGCGACACGGCGCCGGAGGAAAGCACGGGCGCGGAGACGGAAGTACCGAAAAGTGTGTTTGACGAGCTTCACGAGAAATACCCCGCCGTAAAAGGAGAAGAGCTTTCGCCGACCGAAAAAACGTACGGCGACGGTATAGCTCTCTTCCGTCTCGACGGCTTTGAAGCGCCGGAAAAAGAATATCTCGGCGACACGTTCATAAAAACGGAATACAGAGTGAGCAGGACCGGCGAGGTACAGGGACTGCGCGTCATAAAGCCGGTCGATACGCTGACGTACCGCCGCTCGGTAGACGTTTATATGGGAATGATAGTCGTATCCGACGGAAAAGCCCTGTTATTCTACAACGGCAGGGGAGAGCTTCTGTATAAATACGAGGGCGAGGAGCAGCTGACGTTCGCATACGAGCGCGACAGCGCGGACAGACCGCTTTTCAGAACAGGCGGCGCGTATTATTATATCGACGAGGAGCTGCACGAGCTTGTCCCGTCCGATTTTGACGAGCGCGACAGCAGAGGTCTCCACTATAACTACCCGACAGACTTCGGAAGATCCGAGGGAGAATACACGGTTTTCAGAAACGGCGACAGCTACGGCATTCAGAACGCCGAGGGCGTGCGCAAAAGGAACGCCATATATGAGAAGGGCTATAATTTCAGCGAGGGTCTCGGTCTCGTCGTATACCGCGGCGACGCGTATTATTTCAACGAGGATATGGATATAGTCATAGACGGCGAAAGACGCGGCATCCAAATGGTAGATTTCAAGGACGAAAACGGCGTCGGCTCCATCTATTACGACGGCGGCTACGTGCTTGCGAGGATAATAAAATATCACCCGCTTTATGAGGTGAACCCGGAGAGATACAACATCGTCGAGGAGGACGCGGAGGTCGTCATAGACAAAAAGGGCAGAGTGTACGAGCTGCCCGAGGGCTGTTCGGCAAAAGCGTATTCCGACCAGAGGATCCTTGTAGAAAACAACGGCAAATACGGCTTTTACGCCGTAAAGGGCGCGTGGATAGCGGATACGGAATACACGTACGCAACGCCTTATCACGAGGGGCTTGCGGTCGTGGGCAAAAACAACGTCAAGGGCGTCATAGACCTTGACGGAAACTTCGTCATCCCGCTGTCGTACGGCAGTATTTCCGTCTGTACGGGCGGCGTTATAGTTTGCTATTCAAAGACGACGGGATATGATATATACGTGAAAACGGAAATTTGACGTGCAGGGGAGGGGTTTCCCCTCCCGAATTAAGAATTCAGAATTAAGAATGATAAGCAGAATAACGGAAGAAGAAATACAAAAACAGCGCGAATACGCGGCAAAAGTGAAAATGGCGGTGAACGCCGCCTCGTCCGAGCGCGGGGAGCCGTACAGATTTTGTGTCGTGACGTACGGCTGTCAGCAGAACGAGGCTGACAGCGAGCGGCTCGCCGGCATGCTTTCTCAGATGGGTTACGAAAAGGCGGAGCGCGAGGAGCAGGCGGATATGATACTCGTCAACACCTGCGCCGTGCGCGAGCACGCGGAAAAACGCGCGCTGTCCGTCACGGGCGGCTACAAGCATTTAAAAGAGAAAAATCCGGCGCTTATGATAGGCGTTTGCGGCTGTATGGTCTCGCAGGAGCACAGACTCGACGACATAAAGCACAAATATCCGTACGTTGATTTTGCTTTCGGCACGTCGTATCTCTGGCAGCTTCCGGAGATAATTTACAAGCGCATGAGCAAAAAAAGGCGTCTTTTTTTGCTTGACACGGAGGACGACGGCAACATAGCCGAGGATATACCCGTCCTGCGCGAATGCAGATACCGCGCGTGGCTTTCCATCATGTACGGCTGCAACAATTTCTGTACCTACTGCGTCGTGCCGCACGTAAGAGGGCGCGAGCGGAGCAGATATAAAGAGGATATTATAAAGGAAGCAAAGGAGCTTATCGCAGACGGCGTAAAGGATATAACGCTTCTCGGTCAGAACGTCAATTCCTACGGGCGCGGGCTGTATGAAGACTACGGTTTTTCGGAGCTTCTGCGCGACATAAACGCGCTTGACGGCGATTTTACGCTGAGATTTATGACGAGTCACCCGAAGGACGCGACGAAAAAGCTTATAGACACGATGGCGGAGTGCAAAAAGGTCGCGCCTCAGCTTCACCTGCCGCTTCAGTCGGGCTCGGACAGAGTCCTTTCGCGCATGAACAGGCACTATACGTATGAAAGCTACAAAAAGCTTGCGGAGTACGCGAGAGAGAAGATACCAAACCTGACGCTGACGTCCGATATCATGGTCGGCTTCCCCGGCGAGACGGAGGAGGACTTTAAAGAAACGCTCAAAGCGCTTGAAGAGATAAGATACGATATGGTGTATTCGTTCATCTATTCCAAAAGGAAAAACACGCCCGCCGCGGAGTATGAGGACCAGGTACCGGAGGACGTGAAGGGCGTGCGTTTCAGACGTATGCTCTCGGTACAGAGCGACATAGGACTTAAGATAAACGATGGATACGTCGGAAAAACGCTCCGCGTGCTCTGCGACGGAGAGAGCAAAAACGACGAAAAAATGCTCTCCGGAAGGACGGACGGCGGAAAAAACGTGTGTTTTGCGGGAAACGTCCCCGCGGGTGAATACATAAACGTAAAAATAACGGAGGCAAGACCCTTCGTTTTGATGGGAGAAACGGTATGACGGTACTTGAAAAAGCCGCCGAGCTCGGCGCGATGATACGCGAGACGGAGGAGAAAAAACGCCTTGACAAAGCCACGGAGGCTTATGAAGCGGACGAGGATATGAAGGCGATGATAGAAAAATATAACGAGCATGCAAAAAAGGCGCGCGACGATCTGCGCGACGGAAAGATAACGGACGCTGTCTACGCTCTCTGTCAGCAGCAGCTTTCCGATATGTCAAGCCTCATAATGCAGCGCCCGACAATGACCGAATACGCCGCCGCAAAGCACGATTTTGACGAGCTGATGCAGGGAGTTTACGGCGAGATAACGTATCAGATAACCGGCTCCCGCCCCTGCAGCCACGACTGCGGGAATTGCAGTGCGAACTGTTCCGGCAAGAACTGACCCGGGAAAGGCAAATTGCACGAGCAAAGCCTGACGTAGGGGCGAGCAGTGCTCGCCCGACAAAATCTGCACGCAACGAAACGGGCGAGCAATGCTCGCCCCTACAACAACACCACCAACAACGAGGGAGGGCAATTTCATGACCCCGATGATGCAGCAGTATATGGAGATAAAAAATCAATACAAGGATCATATCCTGATGTACCGTCTCGGTGATTTTTACGAGATGTTTTTTGACGACGCAAAGACGGCGTCAAAGGTCCTTGAGCTGACCCTGACGGGACGCGACTGCGGAGAAGAGGAGCGCGCGCCGATGTGCGGCGTGCCTTTCCACAGCGTCGAGCCGTATATCGCAAAGCTCGTTTCAAACGGCTACAAGGTGGCGATATGCGAGCAGCTTGAGGATCCCGCCACGGCGAAGGGCATAGTAAAGCGCGGCATCATCCGCATAGTCACGCCCGGCACGGTCACCTCGCAGGAGATGCTCAAGGAGGACAAGAACAACTACGTCGCGGCGCTTTATATCGGCGAGGACGGCGCCGCGCTCTGCTTTGCGGACGTCTCCACGGGCTACATAGGCGCCTGCCCGGTCGACGGCGACGACGTTGAACGCCGCGTAATAAACGAGCTTGCCGCGTTTCTGCCGAAGGAGATAATCACGAATTTCCCGCTCTCCGAGCGTCCGGCGTTGTTCGACTACATCAAAAACCGCCTCTGCTGTACGGTGAACGAAAACGAGCCGGAGCGCTTCTGGGAGATAAAGACGGCGGCGCTCTGTCAGAAGCAGTTTCCCGACGAAAAAACGGACGCTCTGCCCTCGGCGCTCGTCTGCGCCGTCGGAGCGGCGCTCGATTACATAAAAGAGACTCAGAAGACCGATATTTCCTTTATGGACACGCTTTCGCTTTACGAAAGCGAGGGCAGTCTTGAAATAGACGCGAGCACCCGCCGCAACCTTGAGCTTTGCGAATCGCTCCGCACGGGCGAGAAAAAAGGCTCGCTTTTGTGGGCGCTCGACTGCACAAAGACCGCGGGCGGCGCCAGGACCTTACGCAAATGGGTAGAAATGCCGCTTTGCAGCGTGGCGGAGATCCAGCGCCGTCAGGAGGCGGTGTCCGATCTTTACGGCGATTTTATGGTCCGCTCCGAGCTTCAGGAGGTACTGAAGGGCGTGCTCGACCTTGAGCGACTCGCCTCAAAACTCGTTTACGAGACGGCGAACGCGCGCGATCTTCGCGCCATATGTCAGTCCGCGTCAAAGCTTCCCGCAATAAAGGAGCTTATTTCCGTCTGCCCGTCCGTGATGATGAAGCAGATAAACGAAAAAACGGACGATCTCTCCGATATCTGCGCTCTGATCGATGCGGCGATAGTGGACGAGCCGCCGTTTTCCGTGCGTGAGGGCGGATTTATCAGGCAGGGCTATAACGCCGACGTCGATTATCTCCACAGCGTCATGCACGACGGCAAGCGCTGGATAGGCGAGATAGAAGCGGCGGAACGCGAGAAAACGGGCATAAAGACACTGCGCGTCTCGTACAACCGCGTTTTCGGCTACTATATAGAGGTGACGAAATCCTACGCGGACCTCGTTCCGGAACGCTACATAAGGAAACAGACGCTTGCAAACTGCGAGCGCTATATAACAGAGGAGCTGAAAGAGCTTGAATCGTCGATACTCGGCGCGTCGGACAAGGTCGTGAAGCTCGAATACGATCTTTTTTCACAGATCCGCGCGCATCTCTGTGAGAACATAGCGAGGATCAGATCCTCGGCGGATTCCGTCTCCCGTCTCGACGCGCTTCTTTCGCTTGCCGTGACGGCGGAAAAGCACGGTTACGTCAAGCCGGAGGTCAGCTATTCCGACGTCATAAATATTCAAAACGGCCGTCATCCCGTGGTGGAGCGCTTTACGGAAGACGCGTTCGTTCCGAACGACACGTATATGGATACGGAGAAAAACCGCCTGCTTCTGATCACGGGTCCGAATATGGCGGGCAAATCCACGTATATGCGCCAGGTCGCGCTCATAACCGTGATGGCGCAGATAGGCTCGTTCGTCCCGGCGACGGAGGCGAGGATAGGCGTTGTCGACCGCGTTTTCGCGCGCGTCGGCGCGTCCGACGATCTGGCGTCGGGAACCTCGACCTTTATGCTTGAGATGAACGAGGTATCGTATATTTTAAAGCGCGCTACGAAAAAGAGCCTCATAATCTACGACGAGATAGGCAGAGGAACGTCGACCTTCGACGGTATGTCGATAGCGCGCGCGGTCGTGGAATACACGGCGCAGAAAATAGGCTGCAAGACGCTTTTCGCAACGCATTATCACGAGCTTACCGAGACCGAGGGGCTTGTAGAGGGCGTCGTAAACTATAACATAGCCGCAAAGAAGCGCGGAGATACGATAAGCTTCCTGCGGAAGATAGTAAAGGGCGCGGCGAACGACAGCTACGGCATAGAGGTCGCCGTCCTCGCCGGCGTTCCGAACAAGGTCATCAAACGCGCGCGCGAGGTATTGGCTGAGACGGAGGCGAACACGCCCGAGCGCAAGCGCACGCGCGAGGTAAAAACGCTTGAGGATCTGAACGTGACCATGGAGACCGTCGTATCCGACGAGATACGTGACGCGATAGAGGCGGTCGATCTGAATATAACGACTCCGCTTGAGGCGTACGACCTTCTGCGGAAGCTCAAGGGGCTGTTATAATGTCTGTCATAAACGTACTTGATTTCAAAACGGCTAATCTCATAGCCGCGGGCGAGGTCGTCGAAAGACCGTCCTCCGTGGTAAAGGAGCTTGTCGAAAATTCAATAGACGCGGGCGCGAAAAGAGTGACCGTTGAGATAAAAAACGGCGGCGTCTCCATGATACGCGTGACCGACGACGGCTGCGGTATGTCGGAGGAGGATCTGCCGCGTGCCGTTCTGCGCCACGCGACGAGCAAGATAGCGACGGGCGACGATCTCGCCGCCATAAGCACGCTCGGCTTCCGCGGCGAGGCGCTCGCCGCCACGGCGGCAGTCAGCCGCATGAAAATAACGTCAAAAAGAAAAAACGACGCCGCGGCGCACACGGTCAGCGTGAATTACGGCGTCTGCGGAAAGGTAACGGAGACGGGCGCTCCCGACGGGACCGCGGTAACCGTGTCGGAGCTTTTTTCAAACGTTCCCGCGAGAAGGAAGTTTTTGAAGGCGGACAAAACGGAGGCGGCGTACGTCTCCGGCGTTTGCGAAAAGCTCGCGCTTTCGTCGCTTGACGTTTCTGTAACGCTCATAACTGACGGTGTGAGAAAATTCCGCACCGAGGGCGACGGCGATCTGCGGAACGCCGTTTACGCCGTGCTCGGCAGACAGTTCGCGCAGGAGCTCATATACGTCGACGGCACCTCGGAGGGGATCTCCGTCAAAGGCGCAGTGTGCTCGCCCGTGCTTGCGCGGCCGAACAGAGCGTCCGAGCTGTTTTTCGTAAACGGCAGATACGTGAGGAGCACCGTCATATCGTCCGCGCTCGAGCAGGCGCTCGTGTCGTTCATCCCCGCGGAGAAATTCCCCGCCGCCGTGCTTTTCATAACGGTAAATCCGGCGGCGGTCGACGTGAACGTCCACCCGTCCAAGCTTGAAATAAAATTCTCGTCGGACAGACCGGTGTTCGACGCGGTGTATTACGCCGTAAAAGCCTGCACATCAAGCGGGCAAAGACCGGAATACGGCTTCCCGGAGCCGAAAAAAACCGTTTCTTCGTTCGTCCCCGTGACGGACGAGTACACAAGGACCGAGATAAAACAGCTTTCCGCGTTTGATCTTCAAACAAAAAACGCGGAAATAAAAAACACGGCGCTGCATTCTCCTAGGTTTACGGAGGAAAAAAAGCCGGAGGGCCGCGTTTACACGTCCGATCTTTACCAGGCGCCGCCCGAATACGAGCCCGAGATAAAGGATACGGAGCCAGAGGAGAAGGAAGAGGACAAATACAGATACGGCCGTCCGAACGGACCGTGGCGGTATATAGGAGAGGCGTTTGACACGTATCTTTTCGTTGAAGACGGGGATGAGGTGCTTGTGATAGACAAGCACGCCGCGCACGAAAGACTCCGTTTCGAGGAGCTGAAGGCGGCAATGAGGACGCACGCGCCGACGTCGCAGATGAGGATGATACCGATAACCGTCGCCGTCACGGAGGAGGAAGCAGCCGCGGCGGAGACGTACAGACAAGAGCTGACAGATACGGGCTACGGCTTTGAGAGGTCGGAGGACGGTATAGACGTTACGCAGACGCCCGCGAATCTGTCGGACACGGAGGCTAAGGATCTGTTTATGGGTATGCTGTCCGAGCTTTGCGAAAACGGAGCCGCGCCGCAGCTTCAGAAGCAGGCGATGTTTGAGAGGGCTCTTTATCAGGTATGCTGCAAGGGCGCGATAAAGGGCGGAGACAAGAACGGCGAGGAAGCGCTCGTCGCGCTCATCGCTCAGCTTTACGAGCATCCCGAAGTTACGTACTGCCCGCACGGCCGCCCCGTCGCGTTCAAAATGACGAAAGCCGCGATGGAGAGAAGATTCGGAAGAACGTAAAACGACGGATGAAGTGAACAATACCTTCCCCTGTTGGGGAAGGGGGACCACGTAGTGGTGGATGAGGCGAACGAAATCTGTACTTACTGTAATAAGAAAGAAATGTCTTACAACTACAATAAATCCCTTGTGACAAATTCTCAAACTCTGAGAAAAAATATGACGCCGGAAGAAAAACAAATATGGTACAATTTTCTAAAAAGACTGCCGTATACGGTAAACAGACAAAAGGTAATAGGAAACTATATCGTCGATTTTTATATCGCGGAAAAAAGAACGGTCATAGAAATCGACGGAGTTCAGCATAAAACAAAGGAAAACGAGGAAAAAGACAAACAAAGAGACGCAGAACTGAATGATCTTGATATAAAAGTACTGCGTTATACGAATAAAGCGGTCAATATGATTTTCAATAAAATATGCGACGATATATTGATGAAACTCGGGATGACTGTCAATGAATTAAAACCGGTGAAGAGCGGGAAAAGGTGAAGTTTGTACTGACCCCTTTCGCCTCATCCACCACACGCCGCGAACCCCCAACGCTCTCAAGTTCGCGTCGGGGAACCCCGGCCTGACAGGGAGGATAAAAACGGCTCCCTCTCTGAGGGAGCTGGCTGCGGAGCAGACTGAAGGAGTTAAACTCTTAAGTTTTAATATAAACCGTTCGCCTCATCCACCGCAAGCGGTCCCCCTTCCCCAACGGGGGAAGGTATAGGCCGCGGTCCCCTGCCCGGTTCGCGATCACAGATCGCTTCACCGCTTTGGCTAAAAACTTCACACTGTGAAGTTTTCTTAACGCGTCGCGCCCCAAAAAGGGGGAAGGTTTATGGGACGGCGAAAGCCTATCGAAGGAGTCAGATCATCGGGGTCTTGAATCTGCATCCGGCATCAGCCGGGCGCAGTAAAACAAAAACGCCGCTTTACAGTGCGGCGTTTTTATTGTTTGCGTTTATTATTTGAGTATCTTTATTTTGGCCAAGAGTCCGCCGACAAGCGGGAAGTCCTTTGCTTTGCCCTTTGCCGCGGTCACGATACCGAAAACTACGAGACCGGCGAAAGCTAAGTAAACAAGCCACTCAAGTATGCGGAATACGATACCGACGTACGGGATATATCCGAGCAGACCGAGAGTAAAGCCTATTGCGAGCTCGCAGATCAAGAGGACGAGACCTCTGTTGGCGTGCCAGCGCGCCCATTTGGAGTTCTTTGCCGCGAATATCGGAACAAGTACGAGTATGCCGATATAAGCAAGGATACCCATCGCTTTGTTCTGGGCTATATCTTCAGCCTCAAATTCACTTGTATGATCGGTTGTGTCTAAAAAACCTGCCATGATTTTTTCTCCTTTATATAATAATAACGAACGTCGGCATTTGGCGTGCCGATATTACTGTATTCATCATACCACAATTTAATACATTTTGCAATAGGTTTTTCAAAAAATATACAAAAATATTTCAGGCGTTGTCCCGTTCTTTGCCATACCTTTTTACTTGACGTGAACGTCAAGCTGATTGAACGGGATCTCTATGCCGTTTTTGAAAAACTCCGTATAAATATTCTCCGAGAGGTTGAAGCGTACGTCCCAGTAATCCTTGTTTTCCACCCATACGCGGACGGTGAAGTCTATGGAGCTTGTGCTCATATCCTTCATCCGGACGACCGGCGCGGGATCCTTCAGGATCTGCGCGTCGCCTTCGGCGTATTTGAGTATTACCTGCTTCACCTTTTCTATATCCGTTCCGTAAGCGGCGGAAACGACCATATCCACGCGGCGAAGCTCCTCCGACGAATAATTGATTATGGTTGAATTCGTCAGCGTTCCGTTCGGAATTATTACGTGCTTGTTGTCCACCGTTCTTATCTTAGTCGAAAACAAACCTATTTCAAGCACGGTGCCTAAGTTTCCGTTCACCTCTATGAAATCTCCGTGGCGGAACGGACGGTGTACGACGAGCATGATGCCGCTTGCCAGGTTGCCGAGCGTTCCCTGGAGCGCGAGCGCGACAGCCGCGCCTGCCGCGCCGAGGACCGCTATGACGGACGCCATCGGCACGCCGAGCACCGCAACGGCGGTGACGATAAGCAGCGCGTTCAGCACGACCTTTACGAGCGTGCGGATAAAGCCGACGGTCCCGGGCTCGAGCTTTTTCATCCGCTTTTCCGTTATCAGCTTTTTTGTTATGAATTTTATCAGAAAATGTCCGGCTATGAGAATGATTATCGCTCCGCCGAGCCTCGTTGCAAGCGATATGAATTTCTCGGAAAGAGAAGCCCAGACCGCGTTCCAGTCGAAAGGCGTCTGCGCCGCGCTCCCGCCGGCTGCTTCCGTTACGGCTTCCGTTATTTCTTCCGTCATGTTTTTCCTCCGTAAAACGCCTGCCGGCGATCACCGGCAGGCGTTCCGTTAAGTTATTTTATTTCTTTTTCTTTGTGACTATGACGATGACCGCGGCGATGGCAGCAGCGGCAACTACGCCTATTATCACCCATACGAATACGGGAACACCCTTGTTCTCGTTTGAGGGATTCTCTTTTGAACCGTTCGTTTCGGGAGCCTTTGTCGCGGCGTCTGTCTTGGCGTCGGTAGTGGCTTCGGTCTTGGCGTCGGTATCCGCTTCGGTCTTTGCGTCGGTCGTTTCGGGCTTTGTTTCGGGCTGGGGATTGTCATCCTCCCAGACCTCGAAGTTTATGTTCTTGAAGTAGAATACCTGGCCTTCTTCACCTTGGGCTGCGGGGTCGATACGGAAGTTTCTGATCTCGCCCGTCCAGTAGGAGGATTCCTGCATATCCATCTCGAACGTCTTGTATGCGCCCTCCGTTGCCTCAATGTCTATCTGGAGGCTGCAGATCTCCATGCTCGGAACTTCCTTTGTGGTGTAGTAGAACGTGCCTTCGCCCTCGTAATCCGTCTTGTAATCCATCTTTACGATGCAGAAGGTATCGCCGTCAAAGTACCACGCCTTCTTCATCGGGATGTTTACGTACGGGTCGGGACCGGTGACCTCGACCTTGAGCGCGCCTTCTACCTCGTCGTAGGAAAGCTTGCAGTCGTTGGAGGTGAGAGAACCGACGACCTCGGGTTTGGTGAAGTCAATGAGCGTGAAGCTCTTGAGATCGGGATCGTTCCAGTCCGGAGCGTTGGGGTCTACCGTCGTCTCGGGAGTCGTGGAGGAGCCGGATTCCATCGGGATCGCGTCGCCGGTCGAGGCGGGAGCCTCGCCGTTCAGCGAGTTTATAACGAAGCTCTGATATTCAAGCTCGGTCTGCGACATTGAGAAGCCTATATAAGCCTCGTCGTTTTCAAAGAACTTGAGGATATCGTTCAGTTTTTCTTCTTCGACGAGAGCGCCGTCGACCACAACGGCAAGAGCTCCGTCAATGTTCTTTATCTCGTATTCAACGGTGACGCCCGCTTCATAATAGTCCTTGTCGTCGGCGCCGTAGTCCGTTGAGAGCATATGGAAGCCGGAATCGTCTATTACGTGCCACTGATGTGCTCCGCCGGGACGGCAAAGCAGAACGAGGCCTTTGCCGCCGTTCTTGTTGGAGTAGTCAAAGTACAGGGGCTTGTTCAGAAGCCAGAAGCCGTACCATGCGTCGCCCGAGCCTTCCGCGCTCGTTTCGATCGTGACGTTGAGAGTTATGCCGTCTTTGAGGTTGAGGGGGTTTTTGTAGAGAAGACCTGCGTTTGATGCGGGATAATGACCCTCATGGGAAAGTCTTATACCGTTTGCGGCGGTTTTCTCGATCTTGACGTTAGCCGGTGTGCCGGAGGAGTGGTTGACTATCTCCCAGTCGCCTGAATCAAGAGCCGCGGGAGCGACGGTAAGAGCGGACACAAAGAGGCTTATGACCATGACCGCCGCTAAAAGCGCTGTGAATTTTTTCATTTTTTTCCTTTCCTTGCGCTGTGCGCAAACAAATTATTTTTTATCATTATAGCACACAAAATCAAAAATGTCAATACGTAATATTTTTATAATACGGGTCGTTTTTTGTTATGAACCGGTATAAAAAGCGGCAAAAGCGGTCAGATCTTGTTTACCATGACCTTGTATACGACCTCAAAGCTGCCGAGCGCCGCCGTGACCTTTGTTTTTCCCGCGGCTTTGGCGAAAATAACGCCGTTTTCGTCTACGGAAATTATGTTTTCGTCGTATCCGTAGTATTTTACTCCGTGCTGCGCGCCTCTCGTCTCTGTCCACGTTCCGTTTGAATACTGTACTATCAGACGTATCTGCTTGCGCTCGTTCTCCTTCAGGTTCGTTTTGTATTCCTCTTTCACGGGAAGCACGGAAACGGGATATTTTCCGTCCTCGGAGAAGTCGAAATCCCCGGGGTAAACGTAGATGAGTATCTCGGCGGACAGTCCGTACGGCGTGTTTGCGTTTGCGTAAGTGTAGCCGACGCGCTTTGCCGTGACCGTAAGACCGTTTATATCTATTATGCTTTTATCATAATTGTCAAAGGTTATATTTTCTTCTTTATAGTGTTTATACGCGGAATCGAGCCAGATAAATCCGAGGTCGAGCGTCTCGCCGGACCTCATTTTGTAAAAGCGCGGCGGCATAACATCCGGCATCACGTTTATCGGAAACGGCTCGCGCTTCGGCTTGGGGATCACTTCTCTTTTTACGTTTTCCCTGTCCCTTTCCGAGTAGAAGCCGTAGTATTTTTCAACGGAGTATTCGTGGAAGCGCGTGCCCCAGAAGCCCCATTTGTTGCCGTACGCGTAGCCGAGCAGCTTGAGATCGCCTTTTTTGACGTGGTGCAGCCCGTCGCCCGAAATGCCGCTGTTGTGACACATGAAGCCTACGTTCACCTTCAGATCGTTGCAGCGTCTGAAGCGCAGGCCGTTGTTTGACTCGTATATCGCGAGCATACTCGTTTCCGTAAAGCGCTCGTCGGTCGATATGGCTATGAATTTGCCGTATTCGTCGCTGTAAACGACGTCAAAAGAGTCGTTCGACGCGCTTTCGCGCTCGTATGCGACGCCTCTCTGTCTTATCTTCGCAGGCCAGTTCTCGTCCGTCGCGTCCGCGGTGGCGACGCGCGTCTGCGATATGCGGGAGCCGTCCGCCTTGCGCGACGTTTTTGTGTAGTAGATATAAAGCACGTCGTTCGATACGACGAAGGAGAATTCGCCCTCGCCCCACGCGCTCCACTCGCCGTCAAAATAGATTATCGGCGCGGGCTTTCCCATCCATTTCAGACAGCCGTCCGCGGTGATCCTCTGCTCTCCCCAGCCGTCGCCCGTCCATTTTTCAAACGGACCGTCGGGATTTTTGCTTCTTGCGACAAAGCCGTTGTTGCAGACGCCGCCGTGATCGGTGAATATCGTGGACGTGTAGCCTATGTAGTACCAGCCGCCGAATTTTATGACGGCGGGATCGCATACGGAAAACAGGTCCATGCTGTCCGCCGTGGGCGTAAGCACCACCTTTTCGTCGGACCACGTTTTTCCGCCGTCCTCCGTGTGTCTGTACGTGAACCAGTCCGCCTCGCCGAGCGCGCCGGGAGAAGCGAACCAGGCGTCCGCGCGCCTGTCGTCATAGACCATTATCGACGGTCCGTAGCGGTATCCCCACGTCTGCCCCTCCATGGGAGCGTAAACGTCGTATCCGCCGTCCTTTACGCAAAGCTTAATTCCCATATTCTTCATCCTTCATCCTCACTTTCAGATAAAGCCCGGTGCGCTCCGCCTCCGAGCCTCTTATTTCCACGTTGTAAACTATGGACAGCTCGCCGCCGTCCGGACCTATGCGGTTGTCGCATCTCTCCGTGTATATCCCGACCTCAAAGCTGCCGTATTCCGTCTCGTAAACGGAAATGTATCTCTGCCCGCCGGAGAACATCAGCGCCGTCCTGACGGGACCGGAGCGGTACATCGAAACGCGGTCCGGCTCCCTGTCCGAAAACGAGATCGAAGTCGTGCAGTTTTCAAGTCCCGTCGCCGCGGTCTCCTCGTACCGTATGCTTATAACGCCGTCCTCGTATTCAAATTCGCCCTCGCTTTCGACCTCCGTGACAAGCGGCTTGTCGGACATAAGCTCGTTCAGAAGCTCCGCCTCCTCGTCCGACAGCGGCAGACGTATCACCTGCTCGGAGCGAAGCGATATTTTTACTTTTTTCTTCATATCAAATACCTCTTTGTACGTATTGTACCATACTTTTTTTGTTTTGTCACTATAAAAAATCAAAAAAAGCGGATTTTTTATTCGTTTTTGCAAAAAAATATGGGTATGAAAAAGTTTTTTATCACGGTTTTTCTGATCTTCGGTCTCTGTTTGCCCTCGCGGGCGCTGTTTTACCCCGGCGCCGGCGGAGAAGACGTGCGCCGGCTTCAGCGCGCGCTTTACAAAAACGGTTATTACGGCGGCGCGTGGGACGGCGTGTATTCGGAGGAGGTCCTTTCCGCGGTGCGTGAATACCAGAGGCGGAACGGGATATATCCGGACGGCATATGTTCGTACGCGGACGCAAAAGCGCTCGGCGCGGAGGTGAAATACAACGGGCTTGACGAAAAAGCGGCGGTCCTTGCGCGCTTTGCCGCAAACGTCTGCGGAAAAAGCGATTATCTGACAAAGCTCGCCGTCTGCTCCGTTATCGTGAACCGCGTATCGTCCCCGCTTTTTCCCGACGGCGTCGTCTGCGTAATAAACGCCGAAGGAGGCGCGCCGCCCTGCGAAATACCGCCCGACTGTATGCGCGCCGCGTACGAGGCGCTGCTCGGCGCCTCGCCGTACGGGGATATACTTTATTTTGAAAAAAACAAAAACCCCGCGCCGCCTTGTTCCGTGCGGCACGGAGAATTTGTATTCTATTGAAATCAGGACGTCGGCTCCCCGTCCATTTTATAAGCCTTGCCGTTAACGATGTCAAATCTGAACGTATCCACATCCGTATCCCACAGACCCGTTTTTTCGTCTCTGTGATCAAGCTTAACGTTTTTCCTTACTCTCACGACGCCGAAGTCTATAGCAGTGAAGAAATTATCTGTATCTATGGTCTCGCCTATCGACGCCGCCATTTCGGAAAGGTTATAAGTCTCCTCCACGTTGTCTTCGGGAAAGAGTATATGAAGAACAAACGGGGTCTCGTCTGTCGGGCGCGGTTCATACCACGCGATGCAAGTATCCGAATGGCGACAAAATGCGTAATCTGTACCGTAATTTTGTCTGCCTTCCGTACACAAAAGCCGCTTTTCACCCGTTGCCAAATCTATGAGCCAAGCGTCGCGCCTCGATGTATCTTCTTCCTCTATACGATACTGCACTTTTATGTAAAGCTTGTCGCCGTATATCATAAGCAGAGTATCCATATAGGAGTTTTTCTGCGCTTGCGGATAATCCAACTCCGCTATGATTTTTTGTTCCTTTGTCGTAAGATCGTACAGGATGATTTCCGATTTGTGCGTACTGTCGTCGTTAGTCCGTTTTACATCGACAGCGTATCTTTCGGCGTATAAAAGACTTATCGAGCCGTAATAACCGTTATACTCTCCGAGCTCAGATATAACTCCGTCTGACGACACCTTTGCAAAAACTCTCATAACGTCAAAATCTCTGCTCTCTCTGTTGAAAACGGCGTATAAGCCTCCGTCCTGTTTGTAAAAGCGGGCGTTGAAGAAATTATCCGCGGTTTTTACGCTTTTGTTGGTCGTTTTATCGTATACGTACAAGTCGCCCGACAACGTATAAAAAAGTATCTTCCCCTCGTAACATACGAATCTGCCGCCGCCGCACGCGCTTAACGGACAGCCGCTGCCCGATTTATGCGTGCAGAGAGGGTCTGTGCAGACGGGCGTCCATTCCGTGCCGTACGGATAATCTCTTTTACCGAAAAACATTTCTGAACTTGTAATACCGTATTCGTTTGTTTCCTTTACCGTCATATCTCCGTAAAAGTATTTTCCGTCAACGTAGTTGCTGAAATTCATTGTACTTTGAGAAAACACGCCATACTTATCATCTTTGGGGTCGGGGTCGGGTATTATTTCGTGTTTGCAGGAAATGAGCGGTAATATCACTGTAATTGCCGTTAAAACAAACAGAATTTTTCTCATATTTCTAATAATTGAACTAAACATAAATACTATTTCCATTAAATTTAATTTTAAGAAAAAGTTGATTTTTTTACTCGACAACATTTTACCATTATATAATTATCAATTATAGCATTAGATGTAAATAAAATTCCAAAGATTTAATAAAGCAAACTAAACAGCAGCACATACTTTTGGGCGCCATACCGTACGGGGATATACTTTATTTTGAAAAAAACAAAAACCCCGCGCCGCCTTGTTCCGTGCGGCACGGAGAGTTTGTATTTTACCGTTAAAGCCTTGACTTTATCCTTTTATTATGCTATAATTGCCGCGTTGTGAGGTTTTTATGGGTAAAATAAAGGATTTTTTTACGGATAAGCATTTTTTCAAAACCGTTCTGACTATAGCGCTTCCCATGGTCATACAGAACGGCGTAACGAATTTCGTAAACGTGCTTGACAATATAATGGTAGGAAGCATTTCGAGCGAAGCGACGTCCGGCGTCGCCATAGTAAACCAGTTTATGTTCGTTTTCTATCTGATCACGTTCGGCGCGGTCTCCGCGGCGGGCATTTTCACGGCGCAGTATCACGGCAAGGGCGACGTCGACAACGTAAGAAACACGTTCCGCGTCAAAATAGTCATCTGCTCCATCGCGTCGGTCGTCGGCATCGCGCTGTTTATTTTTGCGGGCGATTTTTTCATAAGAACGTTTCTGACGGAGACGGAAAGCGGCATTGACCCCGCGCTGACGTTCGATCTCGGAAAGAACTATCTGACCGTGATGCTTTTCGGCATAGCGCCGTATTCGATAACGCAGGCGTACGCTTCCACCCTGCGCGAGACGGACAGAGCCCTGCCGCCGATGGCGGCGAGCGCGGCGGCGGTCGGCGTGAACGTCGTTCTGAACTACGTGCTCATATTCGGAAAGCTGGGACTTCCGGAAATGGGCGTCACGGGCGCGGCGATAGCGACGGTCGTATCGAGATACGCGGAATTTCTGATACTGTTTCTGTGGGTCACCTTTACAAAAAAGAAAAGCCCGTTCTTCAACGGCGCCTACAGAAGCCTGAGAGTGCCGTCGGAGCTTGTGAAGCGCGTCGCCGTAATGGGGCTTCCGATAATGGCGAACGAGTTTTTCTGGGCGCTCGCCGTGACGATGAGAAATCAGTGCTATTCCACGCGCGGGCTTGAGGCGGTGACCGCCATCAGCATATCGTCAACGTTTACGAATCTGTTCAATGTCGTGTATATCTCCATAGGAACGGCGGTCGCCGTGATCATAGGCAACCTGCTCGGCGCGGGAGAGATCGAAAAGGCGAAGAGGACGGATAAAAAGCTGATAATTTTCTCGCTTATGTGTACCGTCACGGTCGCCGCCGTGCTCGCCGCGCTTTCCCGGGTGTTCCCGTCGCTTTACAATACGACGGAGGGCGTGTCGTCGCTTACGACGTATATGCTTCTGATATACGCCGTGTTCATGCCGTTCGACGCGTACGCGAACTGCGCGTATTTCACGCTGCGCTCGGGCGGAAAGATCTTTGTCACCGTGCTTTTCGACAGCGTTTTCTCGTGGGTCGTGGTAATGCCCGTGTGCTTCATACTTTCGCGCTTCACCGGCGTGGATATACGGATACTGTTCCTCATAGGACAGGGCACGGACTTCATAAAAGCCTTGCTCGGCTTTTTCATACTGCGCCGCGGCACGTGGGCGGTGCGTCTTGTCAAAGACTGACTTGAAAAATTCATTTATCCGGTGTATAATAGGGTAACAAGAGTTATCCGAACCCGCTCAAACGGCGCTATTTCGGCTCTTTTCGGTTTGTCGTCATTGGAATACCGGCGTATTCCTGCTTCCTCCGCGCCGAAAATATCTCGAAATTTCATCCGTTTGAGTCCTATAG
>JAEEGL016185822.1_pt1 | contig 33082 bp, 27 predicted proteins | sample 9134231 | NCBI WGS metagenome assembly JAEEGL01 (sample SAMN16246548, study PRJNA631951) | gut metagenome | biome: gut microbiome; feature: rumen; material: fiber-attached | host: Bos | place: Iran: Karaj | collected 2018-10 | reverse complement strand
CTTCCGCCTGTATGTCGTTAAGCTGCGTGTAGAACTCGGCGTTCTCGGCGTTCTTCGCAGTCGAAAGATTCCTGTTGGCCATTCCTCATCTCCGTGACAAGCGCCGCGGCAGCGTGTCAGGAAATGAAAAGAGGCACCCTCTAGTCACGTCATCCCTGAGGCCCTGAGAAGCCCAACAAGAAACGTGTAGAGGTGTGCCAAACGGCACATCTCTGCAATCACGTCGTCTTGTTTGAAATTTCTCAGGTTTCAGGGAACGACAGCGTTGCAGCAGTGCAACAAACTAATGCGCCCGGTGGAATTGGGTTCGTTTCCCGGACTATGACCCTACGCCGCGCCTTCCGCCTCGCAGGATGCCGTATATTATATCAAAAAATCCGCCTCGAAAACCGCCGCGGAGAAAAAGAAACTTCCGCTTAGAGCCGCAGCACTTGCGAATGACTTTGCAACTGCAACGGCTGGGGCGCAAATCCCGACAAGTCAAAGTCGGGCACGGAGAGAAGGCCGAGGCGTATGGCGGAGGGAGCCGGGCACGTCGCGGTTCGCGCTATGCGCGGCAAGGCGCGGTGCTATGCAAGGAGACGAACGAAGCGGCGATCAGCCGCGTAGAGAGGCGACGAAGCAGAGTGCCGCGGATTGACGATGCAGAGCGTGAGAGCGTCGGGAACGTCGACCGGGGCCGAGCGCCGAGGCACGAACGAAGCGACCGACACCACCAGAATGGCTAACGCGGCATGTTTCGCCGCCGTCAGCGGGGCGCAGTCACGCGAGAACGAGGCGAGTTGCGCAGGAACGCGACCCGCCGCTGTATACGTATACAGCAAGCGGTCGCGGTACGCGCAAATCGCCCGTTGTCGCGGGCGAGCAACGTTGCGGCGAAACATGCCGCACGTTGACACAGCACGGCGCGGACACAGCAACTACCTAACTAAAGACAGCACCCACTCGTTGAGCCTAAGCCGGTCGCGAGACGGCCCTACCTTCAGACGTGCCGCGAGGCGAGCACGAGGGACGCGTTGCTGCCGCCGAAGGCAAACGAGTTGGAAAGGCACGTCGCCGGGCGGCGCATAAGCTCGATCCAGCAAAGCGCGGCCTCGATTGCCCCTGCCGCGCCAAGGCAATGCCCCGTGAGGCTCTTTGTGGAAACAACCCGCACTTCAAGCCCGTCGGCTGGCGAACAGCCTTCCACTGGCTCCCTGCCGCCGAATATCCGCCCGACTGCGGCGCATTCCATGGCGTCGTTCTGCTGCGTTCCCGTTCCGTGCAGGTTTATGAAGTCAATTTCGCGAGGCGCGAGCCCGGCGTCCTCCAGTGCACGCCTCATCGCCGCCTCCGCGCCCTTCCCCTCGGGATCGGGTGCGGTCAGATGGTATGCGTCAGACGACTCTCCGACGCCGGAGAGCCAGACGCCCTCTCCCGGCCTTTCGTCGCGCTCCATCAGGAAGAACGCCGCGCCCTCGCCGAGGTTTATTCCGTCGCGGTCTGGCGCGAGCGGGCGCGCGAGCCCGGGCGAAAGCGCCTCAAGCGCATGGAACCCCTCCACGACGGTGCGCGTGTAGGCGTCTGCCCCGCCGACTACGACTGCGTCGCATATCCCGCGCTCCATTAGCCGCCGCGCGGAGGCGAAGACCTTTGCCGACGACGAACAGGCCGTCGACACTGCCCAGCAAGGCCCTTCCACGCCCCACCTTTCGCGCAGCCTCCTCGCCGGCCACGACATGTCGATTACGTCGGGGTTGTCGGTGAACTCCTCCATCGTGGAATTGCTCGTGCCGACGACCGCGCCGACTCTCGCCGCGCCATATCTCGACTTGGCCGCTTCGAGGGCGGCGGAAAGCTGCTCCATCGCGGCATCGACGAGCACGCCGACGCGCGGCAGGCCTAGCACTGACTTCACGCGCTCGCCAATCGTCGCTGGCGACGGCATCCGGGCGGCAAAGCCGAAGAACGTAGACTCGCCGCCTGAAAGGCCGCCGAGCGGCTTCATGCCCGACTGGTCGCCTGCCGCAAGCCTGCGTCCGACCTCGCCGACGTCCGCGCCGAGCGCGCAGACGATGCCCATTTCAGAAAGCATATATCGGCAATGGCTCATTTCACCCCTTCCCATTCATATACCTGGTCCGGGTGCTTCGCCTCGAGCTCGCCAAGCACGGCGAAGAACCCCTTCTCGATTTCAGGCGCCTTGCCGCGCAGGCGGCGGATGACGGCGACGTATCCCGGGCCGTCGGCAATGCACGTCGCGAAATAGACTGGCCGCCCAAGCGCGGCGGCAAAGCGGAACGCGCCCCTTCCCCTGTCGCCCGCCATGACGAGGCACTCGCCGCGCTCCAGCCATCCAATGGCGCTGAACGCTGTGTCAAGGCCGATGTCCGAGACGGAATGCAGGCATATCTTCCCGCCGCAGATGTGCCTTAGGTAGAATTCGTTGAACGCGGACGTGCGCTCGAAATCCGTCCAGGCATGGAAGACAGGCGGGTTCTCCGCAAGGGCGAGAAGCGCCTCCACCGTGCCGCAATGTGACGAGAGGATGAAAACGCCGCGCCCTGACGTGACGTCGTCTGCGAATTCCCGCGCGTCTGGCGAGCCGTCGTCCACCACCTTCAGCGCCTTGACGCGCCCGCTCCCCACCGCCGTCTTGTCGGCGAGCGACCGCGCGAACAGGACAAGCTTCCTGCGCGAAGGCGAGGCCCTGCGCACGGCTGGCGAAAACGCCCAGACGCAGCTTGCCACGCACTGCGCAAGTAGGCGCATGGCGCGAAGCCCGAAGACGCGGTAGAACAGCCAGACTATCTCCATGCCAAGCGGCGAAGCGGCCTTCTCGACGCCGCTCTCCCGGCGATTCGGCCGAAGCGCGAGCGCCGCGAGGAAGCCCGAGGGGAGCCCTACCCCGAGAACGGTGCCAAATGCGGCGGCCGGGCGGAACGACACGAATGCAAGCGCCCCGAACCCGGCAAGGCTCGTAAGGAGCGAACAAGTGGACGACTTTAGCGCGCCGCGTTCCCCGGAGCGCAGGAATACCGCATAGTCCACGCACATGCCCGCGAGAAGGATCGCGGCGAGGATATGGAACAGGTTTGCCGTTCCGCCTGTCGCGGCGACTGCAGCCGCTGCTACGGCGACTGCGAAGACAGGCGGGGCCGCAACTGCAAACGCGCCCAGCCTGAAAACTGCGAAGAGCGCGGCGAACATTGCAACGAGCGCAAGGGCGAAGCGCCGCGCCGTTTCGTCGGCAAGGGCGTTCATCACGGCCGAAAGCTCAGCCGCCGCGCTTCGCCGAACGGCCGGCGGCCTGGGCGTTTCCGAAAGGCCGAGCGCGCGGGCGACCTTCTCGCCCTGCTCGGCGTAAAGCCTGCGGACGTCCGCGGCAACGGATTCGGGCGGCGGCTCGAAAAGCGACGCAATAATGCGCTCGGGCTCCATAAGCTCGGCCGAGGGGACGTAGAGCGACGCTGGGTCGGTTGCAACCTTCAGGCGGGATGCCAGGACTGCCGCCGCCGCCATCGCCGAGACGAGAACTACGCGAAGCGCCCCCTTCGCGATTCTCTGCGGGCGGCACGGGGGCGTTTCGAGACGCGGGTCGGTTTTTTCCGGCACGGGGCAGAAGCAGACCGCGAACGCAAAGGCGGCCGCGAGGGACGAGACGAGGAACACCGCCGTCTCGCGCAGTATCGGAAGCGACGAGAACCAAAGCGGCGCAAGCGAGAGCGCTGTCGTCGCAAACGATATGGCGAGATTCCGCGCAGGGCGCCTCCAGTCGTCGGCTGCGCAAAGAAGCCAGTGGAACGAATAGTCGACAACAAGGCCGAGAACCGCAGTGCCGAAGACAATGGTCATCACGTGGAACGACGGCGACGAGACCACAAGCGCCGTCGCGCCCGCCGAGACGGAGAAGACGAGCGACGCGACAACGTACCAGATGCGGGAAAGCGGGCGGAACGCCAAGAGCGCGATCGCGAGGATAAGAAGCGACGAAACCGCGGAAAGCACCCCTATCTCCCTTTTCGACTTCGAGACGGCAGAGGCGGTGTGGACCGGCACTCCGCACGGCATGACGCGGACCCTGCCGCCGAACGCCTCCTCAGTACTGGCCGCCGCCCCGCGCATCGCGGATGCAAACGCGGCAAGGGCGTCCATGTCGGACGTCGTTTCATTCGCCAGCGAAACCGGCAGCACGAATACGCCCGAATCGGCAAACGACATGAGGAACCTGTCCTTGAGGCAAAACGGGTCGTCGTCCGGGCCGAACGCCGGCGGCATGGGAGAGGCGACATAGCGCCTGATGGCGTCCCTCGCGATCCTGGCCCGCCCTTCGCCAGTAGAAAGCGCCTCGAAATCGCGCTTTGCGACAAGCCCCCCGGCGCGGGCGGCGAATCTCGCAAGCGCCGAGGGGATGCCCTGCGCGCCGGCGACGTCCGCAGGCTGGGACTTGAGAAACCTGGCGGGCAGAAGCGACGCAAAGTGCCTTGCGGCCTCGTTGCACACCGACGGGCCGGAACCCGAGGAGATCACGGCAAACGCCGTGCCGGCCGATTCGCTCCGCTCTTCGTCCGACACGAAGGAAGAGCCGTCGCCGAGCATCGCGTAGACGGAAAGGCCTACCTTCGGCCTTATGGCGAGAAATGCAAGCAATGCCGCCAGCGCAAGCGCGGCGGATGCGGCAAAGGCGAATGCCGGCCGCCTATTTGGCATCGCCCCCTCTTTCCTCGAACGCTATGCGGCTCACGGCCCCGTTGCCGCTTTTGAGCTCGGCCTTTTCGGGGAGATCCTTCCCCTCTACCGACAGGCTCTCGACCAGGCCGCGAAGCATCGAGTTCCTGGGTACGAACACCGCCTTCCAGCGGCCTTCCCCGAGCGCCTCGACCTTGACCTCGAACACGTCGTCAAACGCGGTCTTCTCGCCTTTGGCGAATGCGTCGGTCGCCTTGCGGATGTCGGAATAGCGCGGCATGTCGCTGGCGGACTTCTCGCGCCGGCCGTCTTCGTCCTCAAAGACCATTGCGTCCTTCTTCATGGCGACAAGTGCGCTGAACGGCTCGAGGGTGCGCCATTCAATGCCCTCTGCCCCTACATGGCAGCTGACGGTGCCGGACGAGACAAAGACCTTCTCGGTGCCGGGGAGGGTGCGCTCCATCTTCCACGCGGCGGACGACGAAAGCGCCTTGCGCATCGCCTTCTCGGCAATGTCGCGGATGCCGTCTTCGCCTGCCAAGCAAGGCGCAGCGATAAAGAACGCCGCGGCTATTGCGGCAGCACAGTTCCGGAAGACGCGACCTTTGCGCCAACCGAATACTCGAACGCAAGACTGCATTCGTCCCTCCTTTCGACTTTCAGGCGAACGCGCTCGCCCGGGCGGACAAGCCGCCGGAACTTCACTTTCCTCCACTGCGAAACGCCGGGGAACCGCCCGAATGCGCGAAGCGCAAAGCGCCTCAGGACGATGAGCTGCACGACGCCGGGAAGTATCGGGAATTCGGGGAAGTGCCCGTCGAACCACCCGCCGTCAGGCGGGAACGCAAGCTCCGCGTCGAGCGTCCGCTCCATGGCAGTCCACGATAGGACTACCGGCTCGTGGCAGGCCGCGGAAAGCTCGGCGCGCACGGCCGCGGCAGTCGTCTTGCCCCTTGCGTCCACGGGCATTTCCGCCACGAAGCGCATGCGCCTGGGGAATGCCCCCGACGAGAGCGTCGGCGCTATGTCGTGCCGAAGGCGCGACATGACGGCCTCGTATGTGGAACCGGCAAGAAATTCGCGCCCCTCCTTCGAAAGGACCGCGAGCACCCCCGTTCGCGCAACGCCGCCGACGTCGACGGCCTCGGCACGCGCCCTTTCCACAAACGGATGGGCCTCGAACGCCCTTTCCACGGCATCGAGCGAAACGAACTTCTCGAGAACCTTCGCAAGCCTGTCGGTGCGCCCGAGGATTTCGAACTCGCCCGAATCCGCAAAGCGAACGGCGTCGTGCATCACAAGCGGCCTTTCCGCGGCAAATGGCGACTCGACCACGAGGCGACCGCCTTCGTCCTCATGGCCCGACACGCCGGACGCAAAGCGGAAGAGCCGCGAAACGGAGCGCCTTCTCCACGCAATCGTCCCGGCCTCGGTCGAGCCGTATATCTCAAGCGGCGAAACGCCAATGGCAAGCGTGGCCGACTCGGAGGCGCCCTGCGAAAGCGCGCCCCCGGAAGTCACGACGTCCACGACCGACGACTTGAGCGATGCGAAGTCCGGGTGGCGCACGGCCTTTTCGAGAAACGACGGCGTAGTGACGAGGACGAACCTCCCGCGTTCCGCAAGGGCGGAAAGGTCCTCTACGGAAGTCTGTATCCCGTCCGCCACGGGCATGCCGAGAGCCTCCGGGAGAAGCCTGCGCCAGAGCGCGCCGTAGAAATGCTCCTCGGGAACGGTCGCCGCAAGGAACGCGGCCCTTGAAAACGATTCACCGAACAGGGCGGCGAGGGATGCCGCGTCGGCCTTCATCTCGTCAAGGCTGCGGGCGATTCGCCTCGGCTCGCCGGTCGACCCGGACGTCATGAACGACATTTCATCCATGACGGGCAATCTTTCTTGCGGCGAACTCGCCGATGAACATCGCGCCGATGAGGACGTATGCAATGCAGCCGTTGTAAAGGGCCCATATCTCAAGGGGAGCGAAGACCGTTGCCGCCGTCACTGCCAGGTGCACGGCGAGAAACACGGTCCAGGCCACCGTCGCCTTGAGGCAGTACTCCCTGCCGCCGCCGTCAAGGTCGGCGCCCATGCGCATGGCGAAGCGCTCGACTAGCGGCGTTCCACGCAGCGACAGCGCAAACGCCAGGAAGACGGCACCGGTCACGACGACCGGGTAGAGCCTGAACCAGACGTTGCCCTTGAACAGATACACGAGCCAGACCGCCAGGATCGTCGCGCCGGCCTGCAATACTGTCTTGGTCACGGAACGGCGCATCGCTCACTTGGCGACGGCAGCTTTTTCGAGGGCGTCCAGCAGGTCGCCTACCGTGCGTACTGCCTTGAAATCCTCGCTTTTCAGGTCAAAGTCCACTTCCTGGCGCAGCCTCACGATGAGATCGACGGCGTCGATTGAATCGAGGTCGAGGTCTTCGTAGAAACGCGCCTCTTCGGTTATCTTCTCCGGAGGGCACTCGAACTCCCCGGAAAGTGTCTTCTTGATGCGTTCCAGAACTTCTTCGCGCTTTGACATGTCAATCAGTCCTCCAGTTCAATGCCGGCAGATTCCGAGATGAAGCTCGCCAGGGAAGACACCGTCCTGAACCTTTCGCGGTTCTTCTCCGAATTGGCCTTGAAATTGACGTTGTACTTCTTCTTGAGCGCAACGCCGATTTCAAGGGCGTCTATTGAATCAAGCCCCACCCCGTCATCTCCAAACAGCGGAGCTTCGGACGGCAGATCCTCCGCCGTCAGGCCCTCCACCTCCACGGATGCGAGAATCGCATCGCGTATGCCGTCCTCAAGGTCTTTTCTCTTCATGTCCCCAATTCCAACTGCAGTCGGGTTTTCAACAGAATTCTCACCAGTTCCACGCTTTCCTCTTACTCACGAATTATATCAAATGCCTTCGCGGAAATCAACCTAGCGGGCAGCGCGGCGCGGGGAATGTGGAATGCAGACTGTCATCGCCCTTCACCCTGCCGGTGGAAACGGCAATGCTAGACAAGAATGCTGCGGAGCGACGCCACCTGCGATTCGTCGCCAAGGACCACGAGGATGTCGCCCTTCTCGAACGCCCACTCTGCGCCTGGATTGCCCGTCACCTCGCCGCCGCGCTCGACCGAAATGACAAGCGTCCCCGTTCGGGCGCGGATGTCGAGGGAGCGCAGCGTGCTGCCTATTGCGCCAGACCCTTCCGGTATCGCAATGCGCGAAACGCCTCCTATCCCCTGGCCGCCGTCAACTGCGCCGCCGCGAGAGGCGTCCAACTCGTCCTGGTTCATCGCGCTGCGCACGCGCCTCGCCGCAAGCCGCGCAAGGCGCAGCGAGCGCTTCCAGCCCAGTGCGCCAGCGGCAAGAAGTATCGCAAATATCGCGAGCTTGGCCCATGTCCCCTGCGGGGCGAGGCTCACGTTGAGCATCGAAACCTCCACGAAGAAAAGAGCCATGACGACGATAACCACGAGAAGCCGCACCGCCATCTGCATGGAATCGCGCCACTTCGCCCGCTCGCCGCCGAAAAGAAGCTCCCCAAGATCCCCTCCGAGGCGCTTCGCCACGACTACCGCCGGCGCGAGCGCCGCAGCCGCGAAGAGATTGGCGGCAAGGCAGAAGATAAACTGCTTGTAGGCGTCGAAGAACCTTGAAAACGCTGACCAGTCGCGAGACGCCAGGGCCGACATCGCAAAGGCGACAGCGAAGACAAGCACTGCAAGTATGGCAAGCACCGCTACATGGCGGCGCACCGCCCGCCTGCCCGCGACGTCCGGCCTGGTGCCGAACCTGTACTTGGCGACGAACCCGCGATACGTCTCGAGCTTCCCGAGGACGCGCACCCCGAGCCGCCTCTCCGTCCATTCGCCCAAGGGCTCGGAAAGGCGCAGCATGAACGGGTTCAGGATGGTCGTCACAAGCGACACCGCGACGGTTATCTGGTACATGGGGCTGGTCCAGTCGCCAGTTCCGGCTGCGTAGAGCATCGCCACCATGAACGCGAACTCCCCTATCTGCGCAAGCGACATGCCGATCTGCACCGCCGTCTTCACGGATTCGCCGCAGACGACGGAGACGAGGGTGCAGTTGAGGAACTTGCCGACCACCACCACTGCCGTCACCAGCGCTATCTGCGGCAGAAGCCGGAAGCACGCCGCCGGGTCGACGAGAAGGCCGATGGAAATGAAGAAGACTGCCGCGAACATGGTGCGGAGAGGGCCTGCAAGCTCCGCTATCCTCCTGCGGCAGCTGCTGGCCGCCGCGATCATGCCGACGAGGAAGGCGCCGAGCGAGAGAGAATAGCCGAACCTGTAGGCGAGGTACGTGACGAAGAAGCAGCACCCGAGGACGGAAAGGAGCAGCGTCTCGTTGTCGCCCGTCTTCGCCACGGACTCGAAGAGGCGCGGCACGTTGGCAAAGCCGAACACGGTCACGGCGAGAAGGAACACTCCAAGCGCGCCGAGCGACCACCCGACCGCCCGCAGCGAAACCCCTCCCCCCTCTATGACGCCGGAAACGAGGGCGAGAACGCCGATGCATGCGATATCCTCGCAGATCGATATTCCAATTGCCCTGTCAACAAACGGCCGCGAGGACCATTTCATCTCGTCGATCACCCTGCCCATCATCGTCGTCGCGGAATCGCAGATCGCGGCGCCGAGAAAGACCGACGCAGCAAAGCTCCAGCCGAAGACCCTCGTGCCTACGGTATAGCCCGCCCACAGCATGACGAGCGTGTCGACTGCGGCGACAGGCAGGGCGACCGACTTCACCGCCCCCAGGCGCGACGGCGAAAAGCCAAGCCCCATCGAGAACATGAGGAACACGACCCCGAGCTGGCCTATCATGCGCACCGAGCCGGAATCGAGGAGGAAGCTCCCGCCCCACGTGTTCGCGCTCATGAGCACGCCTACGAGAAGGTACCCTACGACCTTCGGGAACCTGAGCTTCGTAAAGAGAACGGCAGCGATGCCCGCAAGCGCGGTTATCGCCGCGAGATCCTGCAGGAGAGCCCCTTCGCTCATTTCGCCCGCGCCTCCGGCGGGCAGGGCGGGAGACGCCCGTGTTCGAGGAGGTCGCGGACTATCATCAGGACCTCGGTGTCGAAATCGCCTTTCAGCATCCAGCGAAGGAAGTTGGGCTCGTTCAGGAGGAGCTTCCTGAGGCTCTCGCCGCGCTTCCTGCCGAAGTTGACCGTAAGCTCGCCGTCCTTCCAGCGGAGCGTCCCCATGCGGTCTGCGTTGAGCGGATCGCGCGGAACGAGGTACTCGTCCATCTCCGCCGTCGTCTTCGGAAGCTCCGGATACCTCTCAAGCTGCGCGCGGAGCACCTGGAGGGTCGCCTCCGCGTCCGCCTCTGCCCCATGCGCACCCTCGTGCTCGCGCCCGAGGTAGAACTTCACCGCCGCGCAGAGGTCGCGCCGCTCCATGCGGTGGTAGATGCGCTGGACATCGACATGGCGCCTCTGGGAGGGCGCGAACGCCCTTCCCGTGCGGGCGAACTCCTCCTCAAGGCAGGGTATGTCGAACCTGTCGGCGTTGAAGCCCGAAAGGTCGCACCCGTCGAAAAACGCGAATATCTCGGCCGCCTTGTCGGCGAAAGTCGGGCAGTCCTTCACGACGTCGTCGCTTATGCCGTGTATTGCCGTCGTCTCGTCGGGGATGTGGACGGTCGGGTTCAGGAGCCAGCACCGCCTCTCCTCCGTGCCGTCGGGGTTGACCTTGATCGCCGCAAGCTCGATTATGCGGTCCTTGCGGGGATAAGTGCCCGTTGACTCGATGTCGAACACGACAAGGGGCCTGTCAAGCGAAAGCATCACCTTTTCCTCCCGACGGGGTTGTCGAACTCATGCACCACGTCGAGCAGCGCCTCGGCGAGGTTCGGATCCGCCTCGAAGATGTTGACGTTCTCGGAATACGTGACGTTGTTTATGTTGGCCTTCACGCCGAGAAAGCGCGAGACCGACTTCTTCTTAGTGCCCTTGAACAGCTTCTCCCTGTCGAGGAGCCCGAGGTTCACGAGGTTCTGGAAGACGTCGTTCAGGTGCCTGACGTCGACGGGCTTGCGCGAAGGCGTTATGTCGTGCCAGTTCTCGGCCTTGTAGCCCTTGGCGAAGTCGTTCGACACAAGCTCGCTCGTGCCCTTCACCACCTCGACATGGCCTGCACCGCTTAGGTACACGCTTGTCCTCCTTATGGGATTCGACTTCAGGTTGTAGTAGTGAATGTGGACCCAGTTGAGGGGGGAATCCTCGACGGTGATGTATGGATCGACCCAGAATGGGCCGCATCCCAGAAGCGTAGCCGCGGCGACCGCGGCAGTCAGAATTCTTGCGAGCATAGAAGACCTGTCCCGTACAGTGTAAGCGTTGGATCGACCGTGAAATCCATTCCGAGCCCCTTCGTCGCCTCGCGTGCGAAGCCGCCGGTCGCCACGAGCCGGAAGGCGCAGCCGAAGTTGCGCTTTAGCGTGCCTACGATCTCGCGCACCATCCCGCGGTATCCGACCATTGCGCCGAACTTCATCGCCTCGAGCGTGGAGCGCCCGATCTTCGGCTCCTTGCCGCGCGGCAGCTTCATGTGCGGCAGCTTCGCAGTCCTCTCGAAGAGATAGTCCCTCATCAGCGGGAATCCGGGCGCAATCACGCCGCCGCGCCATATGCCGTCGGGCGTCACTACGGCCGCCGTGAGCGCCGTGCCGAAATCCATTATGAGCACGGGCGCGCCGTACCTCGCCACAGCGCCCGCCGCGTCCGCGAGCCTGTCGGCGCCAATCGTGCCAGGTGTCCTGTAGTCCAGCCGCGGCGCCTTCACGAGCCTGTGGCCGACTGCGACGAACCCAAGGCCGCGCCTTTTAGCGTGTGCGCGCCACTTGGAGTCGAGCCGCGGCACGACGCTCGCGTACGCAACCCCGGCCGCGCCCTTCGCCGCGCCTGCAAGCGCGTCAAACCGCGCAGCCGCCTCGTCAAACGATCCATCGCAATGCACGGCGCGGGAGACCCTGCCGTCGGTCCAGACGCCCATCGCAGTCGAGGTGTTGCCCACATCCACGACCAGGAGCTTCATCTGGCCTCGCTCCATTCAAGCGACAGGTCTACACTGCCCGCGGAGTGGGTAAGGCAGCCGAGAGAAATGGCGGTGACTCCCGTCGCAGCGACTTCCCTCGCCCGCTCAAGCGTGATGCCGCCAGAGGCCTCCGTCTTCGAAACGCCTTTGCACATCCGCACGCATTTCCCCATGTCTGAAACGGACATGTTGTCGAGCATTATCCACTCCGGCTTCGCCTTGAGGGCAGAGGCGCACTCGCGCAGGCTTTCAACCTCCACCTCCACTGCGAGCTTCGGGAACTTGCGACGCGCCGCCCTCACCGCCTCGTCGAGCCTGTCCGGGTCGCCGCCCTTCCATAGCCTCCTGTGGTTGTCCTTCACGAGCACGCGGTCGTACATCCCGAGCCTGTGGTTCGAGCCGCCCCCGCACCTAACGGCGTACTTCTCGAAGACCCTGAGCCCAGGCGTGGTCTTGCGCGTGTCGAGGATGAGAGTGCCGTACTTCGCCGTTGCGTCGACAAACCTCTTCGCGAGAGTCGCCGTGGCGCACATCCTCTGCATGAAGTTGAGGGCCGTGCGCTCCGCCATCAGGATCGATCTCGCCCTGCCGCAGAATTCGAGAATGCTCTCGCCGGGCTTTGCAACGGAGCCGTCCTTCTTGAGTATGCGCACCTTGACGGAAGGATCGACCGCCCTGAACACCGCCCGCGCCACGGTCGTGCCGCTCACGACGCATGACGCGCCCTTGGCGTGTATCTCGCCGACCGCCCGCGCCTTTGCATCGACAAGCGCCTCGCTGGTCGCGTCGCACCGCCTGTGGCCCGGCCCGGGACGAAGATCCTCGTCAAGCGCAGCCGCCACCGCCTGGCGCGCGCGCGGCGAAAGCATCACGTCGCTCATCAGCCTCAAGCGACGTTGCAGGCTCTTCCAAGGTATTCCCAGTGACGGTAGAGCGTGTAGGTGAGAATGCACAGAATGACAAGCGCCGCGCAGCCGAGCACCAGCGCCCAGGCAGAACTGCGTTTGCCGACGACATTGCCTGAAACAGGCGTGGAGGCACCGTTGTCGATCTTGAGCCTGTCGGCTATGGCCGCGTTGCCCGGTTTTTTTATGCTCTTCTTGATTTTCATAAGTCGTTCTCCGCTTGCTTTGCGCCGCATTCCCGTATATTATAGCATATACACATGCAGAGATGCAAGTTTTCGTTTCACGCACGATGGTGGAGGTGAGGGGAGTCGAACCCCTGTCCGAAACGGCTTTGCCCGAGAATCTACGCGTGTATTGCGCCATTGGTCTCGGATGCGGTATGCCGACGCACGGGCTTATCCGCATCCATCCGTTCGATTCGGCACCCTTAAGCGGGCGAGCGGAGCCCCCTTAAGCGTGGCCTGCTAGATGATGCCTCGGCGCTCAGCAGACATCGGCGCTTCGACATGGCGGCCTTTAATTAGGCGGCCAGAGCGTAATCGTTGTTCGCAATTACTTTTTTTGCCCGTTTTTTAGCGTGGCCAACGAGCATCCACGACGCGCAACCCGACCTCCACGCATCCCGTCGAAACCGGATCACCCCCATTGTGCTGGACTGGCGGGAATTATACCAAATGCCCTTCGCCGTTTCAAGCGGAATCGAATCGGCATCCCCCTACTGCTGCAGCCCCGCGACGTTCTTCGGCTTGTTGCCGCAGTTGCGCACGACCTTCAGGGGCGGCATGTTGTATTCGACAAAGAGAACGCCGCGGTTCGGGATCACCGTCTCGGCAGGGTCGAAGGCGTAGGCGTCGAGCATGCGCTCCCTGTCGATCACGTATGCCCTCACGTCGCCCTTCGGCGCGCCCTTCACGTCGAACTTGACGGGGACCGAATTCGTCGTCATGTTGGAGACGAAGAACGCGCCCTTCTCGCCGTCGGACGCGGCAAGCACGAATAGCTTGGGCGAGGAAGAGACGCTCTCCACCTCGTTCGAAAGCCCATACAGCTCGCCAAAGGCCTTGAACGAGCAGTACGTGTGCGTGGTGCGCAGCGACGGATACTCGTAGAGCCCGCAGTACGCGCGCGTCGGGAGTGCGTCGTAGTACATCGCCTTGTCGATGCTCGTCTCCTTCTGCATGACCGCGAACGCCGCGGCGGTTCCGCTCGCGCCGTGGAACATCTTGAGGCCGTCCCAGCCCCAATGCGCCTTGCCCTCGTCAAATACGTTCCACTCGTTGAATATGTTCTCGGTGTCCTTGAAGCCCTCCTCGTCGAGCCGCCTGCGCACGTACTCGGAGTGTATCGCTATCTCGCGCGGGTCGGTGAAGTAGAGATGCCACGAGAAGAAGTCGAGCGGCAGGCCGTTCTTCTTCACGAACGGCAGGAACTCGTTGAACCAGGTGAGGAACGACTTCGCGAAGTCGCTCTTCTTGTCTTCCTCCCTGTTGAGGGCGTAGAAGCCGCAGCTTGCGTAGCCGCCTATCTTGAGCGCGGGGAAGCGCTTCTTGAGGTGCGACGAGACGACCTTGTAGAACTCGAAGAACTGCTCCTTCGTGCCGTGCCACATCGGCGGGTTCTCCGGCTCGTTCCATATTTCCCAGTACTCGATGCCGAAGTGGTGCCCGTTCGCCCAGCCCTCGTTGAAGTGCATGATGACGTGCTCGGCCACCCTCGCCCACTTCGCGAAGTCCTTCGGCGGCTCGATGTTGTAGATGCGTATCTTCCACTTGTTCTCGATCGTCGTGCCGAGGCGGTAGAACGTCTTGACGTGGCTGTTCGTGAACGTCTTCAGAAGCTCGTCGGTGAACTCGAACCTGTAGGAATCCGGGTCGTTCTCGTCGGCGTCGAAGTTCGGGAAGAGGTTCGGTATGTCTACGTAGCAGTGGCCGCCGTAGGCCCCGGCCGTGTCGTGCGTGCGCGTAAAGGGTATCCTCGCGTCGGTGAACTCGCGCAGGTTCCCGTTCAGCCTCACGGGAGAGTTGTTCACGCCGTGAAGCGGGCGTATCGCGCGGCCCGCGCCCTTCGAGAAGTCGACGGAGACTTCCTCCGCCCCGATTGCGGCGAAAGCGGCGAAGACCGCCGACGCCGCCAGAACTGCATGTCTTGTTGTCATCATGACCTCCTTGCTCCGTGCACCTGAACACTCATTCCTGCGGCAGCGCGAACTCGACGAAGAGCGCCGCGCTGTTGTCGTCGGCCTTCGTGAAGGTGAACTTGCCGTCGGCGCCGACCTCGACGGGGACCTCCTCCATGTCGCGCGTGTAGTCGTGCACCCACGCCCGCGCCTTCGCGCCCTCCGGGACGCCCTTCACCTCGATGGAAAACTCCTTCGCCTTCGACCGGAAGTCGGAAACAAGGAGGGCCATCTTGCGGCCATCCTCGCTCTTCACGGCGAACGACGAGACCTGATAGCCCATGTTCACGGGCTTGCCGTCGCTTTTCGACCTGCATATGGTCTTGTAGTCCCTCATGAGGCCGCCAAAGAGCTTGAGCCCGTAGAACACCTTGTACTTGTTGCGCATCGCGTCGATGGCGCCCCACGCGCCGGTCATCCTGCACCCGTAGTAGTAGGCCCTGTCGAGCGGGGAGGTCTGGAGGCCGGAAAGGACGACAAGGTTGAAGCACGAGGAGTCTATGCCGTTGTGCGACCCCGGACCAGTCCACGCCTGCTTGCGCCGGTTCTTGTCGGATGACCTGAGGCCGGAGAACCCGCCGTACTCGCGCCCGAGATAGTGCCACTCGTCGAGGATTATCTCGCAGTCCTTGAGCCCGTGCGCGTCGCAGAGCTTGCGGGCCTCGGTCGCGCACCTCTTTATGTTCTCCGGGTCGCAGGTGTACTGGTGCCAGGAGATGAAGTCGGGCTTCACGCCCTCCTTCTTGCAGGCTTCGAATAGCGCGGTGAAGTACGGCTTCTTGAGCGAGCAGAGCGCCGGCCCGCCGACTTTCTCCTCGGGGAACTCGCTCTTCAGGCGCTTCAGGCACTTGGCGAAGAACTTCGCGAAGAGGGCCTGTCTCTTCCCCTCCGCAGCGTTTGCCGGCGTAGTGTCGTCGCTCGGCAGGCACCACATGTTGTTGCGGCCGTCCGGCTCGTTCCATATCTCCCAGTACTTGATGCCCCACTCGTGGCCGTTGGCCCACCCCTTGTTGTAGTGGCGCATCGTCGCGGCGAACGACTCGGCAATGGTGTCGAAGTCCTTCTCGTCGGGGATGAGGCTGTTGAAGTGCACCTTCGGGCCGGAATGCTCGATGGAAGTGCCGAGCCTGAAGAGCAGGTTCTTGCCGGTCAGCTCCTCGCGCACTCGGTTAAGCAGGTAGTCGGTCGGCCCGAAGACGTAGTTCGCCGGGTCCTTCGGGTCGCGGTGGAGAAGCGGGAAGATGTGGAAGTAGTCGCACACGCGCTCGTTCTCGTTCAGGAGCGCCCAGTCGTGCGTGCGCGTCGACGAAAAGCCCATCTCGTTTATGATGTCGATGTTCGCCTGCGGGCACGAGCATATCGTCGGCCCGAAGCCGGAGCCGTGCAGCTCGGGCCTGATGGCGCCTACCTTTTCGTTGAAGTCCGCCGTGATCGTGACGGCCAGAAGTGCGGCGATTGTCAGCATGTCTTTCTTCCTTTCGTGTTCGTTGTCAGATCCCGTCAGTCAAGGAGGTCAACCCAGTCGTAGACGCGAAGCGCCCCGTTCACGGTGTTGGCATAGGAGTAGAGGTCTGCGCTGGTGCGCACCGCCTCTGCCCACGAAAGCGGACGCGCAACGAGCTCCACCTCGCCGACGAGGTCGCGCCTCACGCCGTATGCGTGGGCCGCGGCGATGGCCATACGCCTGCAGGCGACGATCTTCGGGCTCTTGCCGGTGAGCTGCTTCATGTACGACGCCATGAAGAGCATTTCCGTCGCCCTCTCGCCGACAAGGGACTTGCCGAGCGTGTAGAGCATCGCCGCAAGGCCCTCGTCCTTGTTCTGCTTGAGGCCGTAGAACGTGTTCTTCGTCTCGCCTATCTCGCCTGCGCCGATGAAGTCCATGGAAAGAACGGCCCTTCCCTCGGAAAGCGCCTTCTCGACAAGGTCGGCATACGCCCCCCTGCGGTTGACGCCAGTCACTATCGCGGGAGCGGCGGTCTCCTTCTCCGGGCGGCAGAGGAACGCAGGCAGCACGAGCGCGTCGGGGCAGAGCACCATCAGCTTCGTGAACGTGACGCCATTCGTCGCGAACGACCCGCACTCCTTGACGACAAGCCCGCACTTGTCGGGCTGGACTATCCCGGCCGCCTTGGCCGCCGCCGCGGCAAGCTTCGCGCCCGAAAGCCTCTCGCGAGTGGACTCGACGACGTCAAGCTCCTTCTTGAGAATGTCGTACACGCTGCGGAAGCCGGGCGTCTTCGAGACGTCGCCCTCGGCGGTAACGCAGTGGTTCGTGCCGGAAAGCCCGTAGTCGGCCTTGTAGATGCTGAAGCCCACGTCGGCCTCGCGGCACTTCGCGACATCGACGTCGGGCGCGGTCCTGTCGCCTGCGATGTAGCGGCGCATCCAGAGGAGCGTCGACTGCCTCGCGCCCTCCCTCCAGCCGTGCGGCCCCTGCACGTCGGTCATCGCGTAGCGGTCGCCGAGCGAGCAGTTGCGCGCCGTCGTCTTCACTACGTCGAGCGTCCTCAACGACCCGCGAAACGCGAAGAAGTCCGAATGCACGCAGTGCATCCTCACGGGATTGTCGCCGAGAAGCACGAACGAGGAATGGTTGAGGCCGAAGGCGAGCTGGCCGAAGATGACCTGCTCCGAATCCTGCGGGCCTATGTCGGAGAACACGTCGGAAATCGTCGAGATGAAGCACGAGGGCGCGCCCGCCTTCACGCGCGGGTCGATTGACATTATGAGCGAGGTCATCGTGCCGCCGCCCGAATTGCCCATTATGCCGTACGAGCCGTGCTCGATGTCGGCGCGCGAGTCGAGATAGTCCATCGCGCGGATGCCGTCCCATATCCTGAAAAGCGCCATCGACTTGCCGAGAAGCGCCGCAAGGACGCCGAGCCTGTAGTGGCCCATCACGTTCATCGTGCTCGGCACCTGTATGCGCTCGCCCTGCGAAATCGGGTCGTACACGAGGCAGGCAAGCCCCGCCTTCGCCGCCATCACGCCCATGCGCCCGTAGGCGCGCTCGCCCTTGCCTTCCTGCGAATGGCCGCACGTGACAAGGCACGCCTTGTACGGCGGGCGGAAGCGCGGGCTGTCGGGCAGATAGAGGTTCGCCGTGACGTACACGCCTGGATGGCTCTCGAACATCACCTTCTCGGCAACGTAGCCGTCGAACTTGTAGGTGTCGACAGTTATCGGGTTCAGCGCAGTGCGCTCCGGGAAGCCGCCTATCGCCTCGACGTACTTCTCGTGCATGGCCTTGCGGTAGGCTTCGTACTCCTCGCGGCTCTTGAGCGACTGCCACGCGCGGTCGGCGGCGATGTCGGCCTCGGCGACCTTCGAGAAGACGGCGTCCTCGGACGACACGCCCATCTTCGCAGGAAGGATGTCCTTTGAGATAATCCCCTTCACCCATCCATCGTCTGCGCTCGCGGTAAACGCACCCGCAATCAATGCCGCAACCAGCACTTTTCTCATGTTGTCCTCCGTATTCCTAGAATTTCAGGTGATTGTATCACAAGACGGCAATAAAATCAAGCCTTGCTACATCTGTATCGCGTTGCAGCCAGGCTTAAGCTCGACTGTCGCGCCGCCAAACACGAAAGTCCCCGGGACTGGCGTTTTCACGGTACCAGACGCCTTTCTCCCGTTGAATTCGAGATCGGCTTCCACAAACCCCTTCGGGTGCGGATGGCGCACGTGGAACGACTTTAGCGCCCCCGGCTGCGGCTCCACGAGCACCTTCTCGAAGAACGGCGCGTCGCTCCTTATCCCGGCAAGCCCCGTCTGCATGAACCAGATCGGGTGCGCACCCCAAGCGTGGCAGTCGCTGCGCGGCTCCGACTGGCCGTTCTTCCCCTCGTCCGGCGCCTCGAGAAGCGTCGTCACGCCCTTCGCCACATACCCGCGCCACATGTCGAGGCGGCGCTCGAAAATGTCGGCTCGGCCGATCTTGAAGTACGCCTCGAAGAGGTAGTACGAGAAATAGACGGTGCACCGCGCGAGGTCCGGGTCTTCGACAAGCGCCTTCGCGCAACGCTCCAGCTTGTCCTTCGGGAGCGCGTCGGCGATGATCGCCATCGCCTGCGAATGCTCGGAGAAGGTCCTCATGTCGGGCGTTTCGGCAAGTAGCCCCCTCTCCTCGCACCAGAACGCATCGACTATCGCCTTCTTCAGCCGCTCGGCCTTTTCGTCCCAGTACTGCGCCTGAAGTTCGTTGCCGAGGGCGCGTTCCGCCTTCGCCGCACTTTCCACCGCGAGAAGCCACTGCAGGTTTATCTCGGAATTGACCCCCTCGCCGCAGAGCCCGCCCGGCGGCACGCCCTTCTTCCAGCCCACCGTCCAGTCCATGAAGTTCCAGCCGGGCGTGTTCTCGACAAGCCCCTTTGAGTTTTCGTATATCTCGCAGCCCGCCATCGACTTGCGCATCCCCGGGATGCGCGCCTCAAGCCACGCGCGGTCTGCGTGGTTCATGGCGTAGTCGCCGTACATCATGAGATAGCAGAGCGTGTACGTGAAGCCCTCCTGTAGGCCGCGCGTCGGCCAGTTGAACGGGCACATCCCGTCGTCGCGCGTCCCGAGGTCGTATAGCTCGATCGCCCGCTTGATGATGCGCTCGTCGCGCGAAAGCGCGCTCAGGACGAGAAGCTGCACCCTCGTGTCGCCCGGGTACATCTGCTGCTCGTAGTACGGGCAGTCGAATAGCATCTCGTGGCAGCACATCTGCATGGCGCGGCGGCAGATGCGGCGGATGTCCGCAAGCGACGGGTCGTCCTTCGACGAAAAACCCGCCTCGTCCTCGAGCGGATAGCGCGACTCTATTAGCTCCATCCCCGTTATCTCGAGCGGCTCGTCGGCTGTGACGATGTCGATCTTGCACCATAGCCCGCACCTGAACCACGGTATCGAGAATTCCGCCCCTTCGCGCCCGTCGCAGGCAAAGACGTCGCCGTACGTGTTCAGGTACTGGCCGACGATCGTGTCGCGGCGGCCCTTCTTGCCGTCGCCGCCGTGCCCCTTCGTGCCGCGCGTCCTCGGCGACTCCGCCCATGTCCACGAAACCTTCGCGCCCTTGCCGCCGTTCGTCCTCAGTACCGGATAGGCGCAGATGTACTCGCCAAGGTGCCACGCCGCCTGGATGCTCGTCTTCGGCGGAACGACGAACTTCTTTCCCTTGCCGACAAGGTCGTTGAGCGCCGCGACGTCGGGCGACTTCGTGTCCGCCTCGGTATATTCGTACATGGCGCGCATCGGCTCGCCGCGAACTGCCGCGAGGAAGCGCCCGGGGGCGACCTTCGTCTCGGTCTGGTCGGGCAGCTGCGTCGGGAAGAGCATCCACCCCGGCGCCCTGCCGCCATAGCCGTAGGCCGTTATCGGCCTTCTCACGACGGCGACGTCCTTCCATTCCTTAGGCTCGCACGCATACGGCCCCGTGCCGACGACCTCCCACTGCCCGCCAGTGGCCCAGCCGCAGCCGGCGGTGTCCTTGCCGCCGAAAGGCCTGATGCAGTCTACCTTGCCGCACTTCCACTTCGCGATTCCCGTGGTAAGCGCCTTGCGGTACGGCTCCGCGGCATAGAACACAAAGCCGGGCATCCACGTGAGCTGCGCGAGCGGGGCCATAGTGTTCGTAAGCTGCCAGACCGTCGCCTCCACGACATGCCGCCCCGGCTTCAGGGCGACGCGGTACGACTGGAACTGCCAGTTCTCGGTCGTCGACCTGTTGGGCCCGCGGGAGACGAACTTCCCGTCTATCGTGAGATAGTATCTCGAGTCGGCGGAGACGGAGAAGTCGAGGTGCGGCGCCTCTTCCGTGGAATCGAACTCGATGCGGAACTTGCGGAACTCGTTCCCCTGCGGGACCACGAACGCAGGCTCGTCTGCGGCCCATATCCACGACGCGTTGTCTATCCCCGAAAGCGCCTTTACGTTCGTGTCGCCGCGGACGTGCCGCGCCTTCTCGAAAGTCCGCCGCGCCTCGCCCTCACTGCCTGGCACTGCGACCTTGATCTCGCCGCGCGGCGTCGGCACGGAAAACGACATCCCCTCCGCCTGCGGCAGCGGGTTCTTGGCCCACGTCTTCCATCCGTCGGAAAGCGGGCGGATGCCTGCGATCTCGCGGGCAAAGAAAAACGCTGGCGACGCGCTCCACGCGTGGCAGAGGCTGTTCGCGAACGGGCGCCTGTAGAAGACGTACTTCTCGTCGCCGCGCTTCTCCTCGCTCCACCCCTCCCAGAACGTTGTCGCGCCGTCGTCGAGCATCCCGCCCCACATCTTCATCACGTTCTCCATCGCGACATCGGCAAAGCCGCACTTCACAAGCGCCGCGTTCTGCCAGTACGCGCAGTACGGGGTTCCGACGGGCGGCATCGCGCCCGAGGCGAGCGCCTCGCCGATCCCCTTTAGCTCGCCCTTCTCGGCGACGTCGAATGCGACGGCGTAGAAGTTCGCGTAGCGCAGCGGGCCGAAAAGCCCCGTCTTCCCGTCGAGCCACCTCTTGCGCGCGGCGGCCTTCACCGCATTCGCGCGCTCGCGCCAGCGGGCGGCATCGTCAGCGCGGCCCATGCGCTCGGCGAGGCGCGCGCCCGCGTCAAGCGCGCCCTTGTAGACCATGTTGAGCGACGACACCGCGCCGTCGCCGACGTTGTCGCGTATCTCCGGCGTCCAGTCGACGAATATCCTGCCGCCCGCGCCGCCAAGCCCGTCGCCGCCGAAGCCGTCGTTCCTCAGAAGTCCGTCCTTGTCGGCGCGCCTGGCGAAGACCTCGAGCCTGCTCCTGATGGATGGATACTGGACGCGGAGAAAGTCCATGTCGCCGAAGTAGAGCTGAAAGAGGTCGTGCGAAATGACGAGCCAGAGCGAATAGTCGATAAGGCCGTTCACGTCGCTTGTCTCCGGGCGGAAAGTCTCGAGCGCGGCGATTGTGCGCTTCACGGTTTCCGCGTCGGCGTAGGTGTAGGCGTTCGCAAGGAGGCTCACCGAGAGGTCGCCCGCCCACGGCAGCCTGTCGCGCTTGACGCCATCGACGATGAAGTGCCGCAAGCAGAGAAAGACTGTACGGGCGGCGGCCTTCCAGATGCGGTCCATCTTCGGGTCCATCGACGAAAACGCCCCCTTGAGGACGAGGGACGAGTCGACGTCCTCGAGGAACCTGACTTCCGCTACTGCGCCTACGAACCTGAAGTACCTGAGTGCAAGCGGCACGACGCTGCGCCAGACGCCGGGCGAGACTTCGCGCATCTCAGTCGTCTGCTCGAAGCCAGACTTGTCGGTGGAGCGCATCTCGGAAACGGACTCGCCGACATAGAGCTTCGGGCACGACTTGCCCTTCGCCTCGACGTAGCCTATCGTCTCCTCGCCGATGTCGTAGTAGTCGAGGACGGCGGCGACCTTGCGCGGCTTTGGCGTGAATTCGCCGAGCTTCCTCTTCATCTCCTCCTCGGTAGGCTCGTAGCACTTGCCGGGATAGCCGACCTTGAGCTTGGCGGTCGCGACGTCGGCGCGCATCTTCGCGAGCCGCACCGCCTGAGTGACGGAAAACGGGTCGAGCGGCGCATCTGCCGCAACGGCGCCCTGACAGGCGAATAGCGAAAACGCCACGACGGCGACGCGTCCGCACGCGTTGAATCCAAGCCCAGCAAACCCGCTGCATCCGGCCATACGAACCTCCTTGTTTTCGGTCAATGACATTGTTCGGGGCATTTTACCATTTTCGCCCGCAATTCGCAAGAACTGTTTGGCGCAATTGCCGAGCGCTCCGCGCCGATTTGACCGGGCGGCTGCGAATGTGATATAATTTCGCGGTGTTTCACAGGGCCTGTAGCTCATTAGGATAGAGCAGCGGTTTTCTAAACCGCGGGTAGTGGGTTCGACTCCCGCCAGGCCCGCCAGTTCAGGCCCCTCGTTCCTCTTTCGCCACAAGCTCGCGGCCAAAGGCGACTATGCGCTTGTCTATGCGCGTCTTTATCTGGCTTACCGAATTGCGCGAGATGCCGAACTTCTCCGCCACCTCCGCGATGTCGCGCCCCTCAAGGGCGTATGCGCGGTACACAGCGCGGTCGCGCTCGGAAAGCGCCGTCTTCGTGAGGACATGGTCGACGGCGCTTGCAAGCACGGCCTTGCGCCAGTCTTCGTCAATGGACTCAGGCGATTCCACCGGCGCGGCAAGCGTGTCGGCAAGCGAACCCTTGCCGTCGTCCGCATTGCCCTCGTCAAGCGACACCTTCCTGTCGCCTGCGCGGGCGACGTTCTTGCGGTGCGCCATGTGCACCTCGTTCACGATCATCGTGGCGAGATACGAATGGAATCTGCCCTTCTCCGGGGTGTACTGCCCGCTGCGCAGGACCTCTACTAGCTTGCCGAGGACCGTCATCACTATGTCGTCGGCGTTTTCCTCTCCGCCCTTGTAGGCGGCGAACTGCCTGATCGCAAGTGAATACGAATCCCAGAACCTGACCCATTCAGACGAATCCTGCCCGGGGCCGAGATTGCGTATCTTGGCTATGAGGGTGACGGAGGTAACCGGGAATGTGCCGGTCATTTGAGCTTCCTGACGGCCCCGTCAAGGAGAACTTCCAGCGCGTCGTTCTCCCCGCTTGGGACGTATGTATCTGGCAGGTCGGAGAAAAGGTCAATGTCCTCCTTGCGCACCCTGTCGAGAAGCTTGACCAGCTCCGCGCGCGCCTTCTCGCCGGTTATGGCGCCCTTCTTGAGGTCCGCAAAGACGTCCTGCGTCAGGACAAGCGCATCGATCAGGGCGGCCTTGAACTGGTCACGCGAAGGCATGTTGTCCGTCTCGTCCTCCTTCGCGGCAGCCGGCACTTCGAACAGGGAGACAAAGTCAGGCAGCGCAAGGCGCCTCTCCGCCTCGGAAAGAAGGCGCGAATGGCGACGAGCCAAGACGACCGACACGACAAGCACGACCGCCGCAGCCGCAGCCAGGTATCTCGCGACGTGGCGCGCAAGGTGGCCTCTGGCCTTCTCTCGCAGAAAGCGCCTCTCCGAGGCGGCTTCCGCCTGCTCGCGCAGCCGCTCGCGCTCCTCGGCATAGGACAGGCACTCGCGTCCGTCGGGATTGGAATGGAGGAGCTTCGGCACTATGCGTATCCACGCTGGATCGTATGTGGAAAGCGTGTCTGCAATGTCCGTCCTGGCATCGCACCATGTGCCGGTGAGAAGCTTGTAGGCTATGACCCCAAGCGCGTACCAGTCTGATTTCGGGGTGGCGTCAAGGCCCATCTCCAGTTCCGGCGCCATGTAGCCAACCGACCCCATCACCGGGTTCTTGCCGTCACGAACCCTCACTATCGTCTGCACCGGGTCGGCGACTATGGTTCCACCGCTTGATGGAGCGCATATCTTCGATATGCCGAAATCGGTGAGGACGGCGTGCCCGTCCGGCCCGATCAGCACGTTCTGGAGCTTCAGGTCGCGGTGCACAACGCCCATCTTGTGGATGTATGCGAGGCCTTCCCTGATGTCATCGTACCACCTGCCCACTACCGTCTCGTCGGCCTCCCCCGCCGGAACGTCTGCGAGGCTTCTGTGGGCGCCGTCAGCGTCCAGCACGAGATCCATCACGAAGTACGGGCGTCCGGTCTCGTCGTCGACGCCGAAATCCGTGACGTGCACAATGCGCGGGTGGCTGAGCTTCGCAAGGAGCCTGCCCTCGACCTCGAACCTCCGGCGCACGTCTTCGTTGTCCTGTGGGTAGGTGTAGAGTTTCACGGCGTGACGCGAACCTAGGCGGGGGTTTTCCGCCTCGTAGACCTCGCTCATGCCGCCCTTGCCAAGTAGCCGCACTATCCTAAGGCCGCCGATCGTCCTCTCTTCGCCGTCAGCCACCTACTTCCCCTCCGATGCCTCTCCAGTCACGTCGAGGATCCACGCGGTATCTGCCCAGCACGGGTGGGTCTTGTCCTTGATGATCTGCTGGAGTATCGGCTTCTTCACGTCCTCGTCGCGATTGAGGATGTCGTTAAATGCGATTTCCACAAGTTCCTTGTCCTGGGTCTTGTCCATGAGGATGCCGGCAAGGAGCATTACGTTCTCGTCGGGTATGAGGTTGAGCGCCCTGTGGAGGCACTCTTCCTTTCGGGCCTTGGGCACCTTGGCAAACTGCTGCGAGAAGGCCTCGACATCGGCCATGGTGACGCTCTTCTCCGAGACCTCCATCCACTTGTCGGTAAGCCCGTCAAATTTGTCAACAAGCGCCTCCTCCTCGCGTTCGCGCCGCTCGTCTTCGGAAAGTTCCTCCTCTTCCTCCTGAGGCTCCTCCTCGTCTGCGCTGGTTGGGGACAGACCTCGCTTATTTGGGGCTAACTCGCTTCCTTTAACTGGGGACAGACCCCTTTTTGAAGTTGGGGACAGACCCCCCTTTTTAATGTCCAACTGGTCGGCAGGCGAGACAAAACCACCATTAGCAACGGGTTTTTTGAAAAAATAGAGCGTTATCCCTAGGATTGCTATCCCAAGGGCAATGAAAAGCAAGGCAAACAGTCTATTAGTCTTTTGCCCCGCCATAATAATCCTCGTCATCCTCGTCGTCAGGATTTTCCTCAAGCCACTTGTCGAGTTTCTCGGGAGTGTCAAGCCCCTCCTCGCCAGTATAGAACTCGACATTGTCCGGCAGGACGGACTTCGTGGCATCGCTGCCCGAAACCATCAGTTCCTTGATAGTCGCAACCGCCACGGAATGGCGCATGTTGTTCAACTCGAAAAGAATGGAATCCATCGTGTCGGAATCATTTACAACCTTGGCTACTTGCATGAGAATCGAGGATCGGTCACGATCGCTCAAATCCATGTCGGAAATGGCCTCCTCCAGCTTTTCAAGCGTTGACTGCACGACTTCCTGATCGCCGTCGGCAAGAAAACCGACTATTTCCGGCAAACACCCAAGACCGAACCAGCCCATTGCCTCGATAGCGGCCATCTTGACCGCTTTCGGGATGCCGTCAGGCCATTCGTCGGACTTCTGCATCTTCTGCACAAGCCGCAAGACGGTTTTCTTGTCTTCGTCGTCAAGCGCTTCGCGTATCTTCGCAATGAGCGCCCGCTGCTCCTCGTTGAGATTGGCCTCGTCGTCAAAGTCGAACACGGGCTTCTCCTTGGACATGGTCGACTTCTCGTCGCGGATCTTCGTGATCCGCTTTGCGTGTTTTCTGCTCTTGGCGTCTACGCCACCGTCGGCGCGGCGATCATGCCCGACGATGACATTGGGAGACTGATTCTCCCCGTCGCCCGACTTGAGCGCCCAGGAGGAATACCAGGCAAGCCCTCCAACTGCGGCAACCGCCAAAACTAAGTATCTAGTCTTCATTGTCTGCGGAATCTCCAACCTCACTTTCCCAATTGGGCGTATTATATCAAAAACACCGATGAAACCGCAACAGCGGCGCGTCAGTTGTCGAGCGCGTCGCGCGTGACCTGGCTGGAGAAGAACCCCGTCTCGGAATAGTCCTTCACGCCCGCGTCCCAGCCGCACTGCCGCCAGTGCGTCGCGAAGACCGGCCCTCCCTGGTGCCGCCCCGTAGCCGCACGCCCGCGCCCCCATACGGCGCAGGCGGAAATCTCCATCCTGCGCGCGAAGTCGCTGCCCCTGTAATGGTGCCACACTGTCTGCAGCACGCCGAAAAGCCCCTTCTCGATGGCGTACTTCGACTGCGCCTCTATGCCCTTGTTGCTGCGGTAGGCCGGCGAGGTAAGGACGTCGAAGCCCTTCGACTTGAAGTAGTCGAGCGTAGGGTACTTGCGGTTTGCGGGCGGGTCGCCGTAGTACCAGTCGCAGATGACGATGTCCTTCGGCAGGGAATCGGCCATCTTCGCCTCGTCTGCGCCGCCGTTGGCGTAGAACGGCTTCCACTTGCCCCTTTCAAGCAGCATGTCGTGCCACATCATCGCGCGTGCGCCGCGCCTGCGCAGGAGATCGGCAACGGAGGCGATGTGCTCGCCCATGAGCTTCGCGTACGGCTTCACCGCGCGGCACTGCGGGCACGTCGGCGGGTCGGCCTCGTCGCAGCCGATATGGAAGAACGGCGGGTTGCCGAACGCCTCGTGCATCTCCTCGATGAAGCCGTGCAGCACCTTCATGGCGTCGGGGTTCGAGAGGCACCAGTTCCATCCGTTGGCCGGCTCGAAAAGCGGCTGGTATTCAGGATGCACGTCGAGCGTCGCGTGCTTGCCGCTCACCGACCGCTCCATCGCCGCGTGGCCGAGCACGTTCACCTGCGGGACGAGCGTTATGCCGCAGTCCTTCGCGACAGCCGCGAGCCGCCGCGCCTCCCCTACCGTCATCGGCGCCCCAGGCACGGAGAGGAACGGATACCGCTCGCTCCTGAAGACGCCCCAGTTCTCGATCACGATGTAGTTGAACTTGTAGTACGCGGCGGCCCTTATGTAGCGCTCCACGAGCTGAATGGAGCACTCGGGGAAGAAGCAGAAGTGAATTCCCCTGAACGCGGTCTTCGGTTCGTCGCGGACGGCGAGCGCCGGCAGCCAGTAGCCCTTCGTCTCCGCGCCCGCGCTCTCGCGCTCCGCCGCCTGGCGAAGGGAATACATCGCGTACTTGACGCCGCGCAGGGTCTTCGCGCCGATCTCGATCCTGCCGGGGACCGCCTTGAGCGAATAGCCCTCCTCGCCGCCGCCGTAGCCCTCCGCCGCGACGGATGAAACCTTCGCGCCCGCGACGCCGAACCACGCCTCGACCTTGGCCTTCACCCATTCCGCCGCGCCGGCCTCCGGGCAAGTCACGGCAAACTCCGTCGCCGCGTCGATTCTCACGGCGGTCGCCGCCTCGTAGGAAAGCTCCATCGGCTGAGGAACTATCTCCGGCCTGCGGAAGTCAAGTTCCGCGGCGGAGGCGCCAAGCGAAAGCGCCGCAACGGCCGCCATCGCCACCTTCAAGCTGCAATGTGTCATAATACACCTATATGAAGTTAACCCATACCCGCCTTGTATTATAGCCGTTTCCCGGCAGAAAGTCAATTGAGGCGTTAGTCTAGTCGTTAGTCGCTAGTCGTTAGTGCTTGGTGCATGGTGCTCTCGAACTCGAACTCCGACTCGAACTATACTCCTCGCGCGTTCTGAAGGTGGCGCGTAGATAGCAATTATTGCATCGCGCGGTCAGCGAGTGAATCATCGACTACGGCGGTAAGCGTAATGTCGTGCGGCTCGGCGGGAAGGTCTTCGACAACCTGGAACGAATATGCAACTCCGAGCATCTCGGCGCCCCTCGGCGCGTCGGCGAGAAGCCGGTCGTACCAGCCGCCGCCATAGCCGAGGCGGCGCCCGTCGCGCGTGAAGGCAAGCCCAGGCACTATCCAGCCATAGACATCCTTCGCTGGTACGATCTCCGCGTCGGCGGGCTCCATGACCCCCATCGGGCCGCGGCGCAAGTGCCGCGCGTCGAGCCCCTTCAAGACGGCAAGCTCGTAGGTCTCGCCGTTCCAGCGCGGGGCGACGACCTTGCAGCCATGCCACAGCAGCCGCTCGATGTATGGGCGAAGGTCGATTTCGTCGGGCGAGGCGAGATAGACGGCAATGGGCGAGCCGATCTCAAACGGATCCATGCACTCGCCCATGCCGATATTGCGCGCAAGCTTCGCGCAGACGGCGGCAGAGGCCTCGGCGCGCTCGGCGGCCGTCACCGCCCTGCGTCGCTCGCGCATCTCGCGCCGAATCTCGTCCTTGGTTGTCATTGGGCGTATTATGACATTCGCCCTACCGCACAAAACCTGCGGACATCGTGGCGAGGATGAGGAGCGGCACGACGACCTTCATGAGCCTGACGAATGCCCCCGGGAACGCGATGCCCTCCCCCGCGGACGCCTCCCGAGCAAATTCCCCACTTCCCCACCCGAATCTCCGCGTCACGAAGACGCAGATGAAAAGCGCGCCGAGCGGCAGCCAGAACTGTCCGAAGACAAAGTCCTCCCAGCCGAGCACGGGGGCGAAGAGCACTGTTGGCAGGGAAAGCGCAAACACGCCAAGCCCCGTCACCGCCGCCGTCGTCGCCCGCGACTTGCCGATTTCATCCACAAGCCCGCCCACGATGCACTCGAAGACCGCCAAGACCGTGGTCAGCGCCGCAAGCGAGAGGAAGAGGAAGAAGAAAAAACCCCATATTCTCCCATGCGCCATGTTCGCGAACACCTTCGGCAGCGCCTCGAATATAAGCCCGGGGCCGCAAGTTACGTCCACCCCGAAACTCGAGCAGGCGGGAAAGACCACGAGCCCCGCGAGGATCGCAACGCACGTGTCGATCGCGATGATCCATGCCGATTCGGAGGCGAGCGAACGCTCCCTGCCGATGTAGCTGCCGAATATCGTCATGCATCCGACGCCCGTCGAAAGCGTGAAGAATGCCTGGCCCATCGCATCGAACAGGGCACGCCAGGGCCGCGCCGCAAACCGCGCCCAGTCGGGATAAAGACAGAACGAAAGCCCCTCCTTCGCGCCGGGGAGCGTCAGCGCCTTCGCCGCAAGCACCCCGAGAAGCGCGAGCAGCGCAACCATCATCCACTTTGTCACGCGCTCCACGCCGTTGCGCACCCCGAGGAGGCAGATGACCGCCGCTATCGCGACGACAATCGCGAGATACGCAGTGCACGAGACGCAGTCGCCGGCAACCGCGGCAAAGTCCGCCTGAGGGGCACCGGCGAGAAGATAGTCTCGCGAATACCTGAAAAGCCACCCGGCGACGTCGGTATAGTACATCATGAGCAGGAAGTTCCCTGCGAAAATCACCTTCCCGGCGCGCGACCAGAACAGGCGATGCCTCTCCGCCGCGAGTTCGCGCATCGCGCCTGAAATGCCGCGCCTCGCAGCGCGCCCCATGGCAAGCTCTGCCGTCAGAAGCGGATAGCCCATGAGGGCCAGGAACACGAGATAGACGAGGACGAACGCGGCGCCTCCGTTCTGCCCCACGACAAACGGAAAGCGCCAGACGTTGCCAAGCCCGACTGCGCACCCGGCCGCGAGCATCAGGAAGCCGAACCGCGACTTGAGGCGCGGACGCGCGGAGACTCTGCCGTCGCCGCCCAACCCTACCCCTTCACCCTTCGCATGACAAGCGCGGCGAGCGCGGCGAGAAGCGCCGGCAGGAGAATCGCGTCAAGGGAGAACGCCTCCGCCACGGCAGTCCACTCCACGCACTCGTTCTCGGAAATGGCATGGACGGGCGAGAACGCGGTAAGCGGGCTTGTAATGCCAGTCACCGCCCTGCTGAGCGCAAGCCCCGCCGCATCGCCGGCGCCTATGTCGAGCGCGTGGGGGTACTGGTCCACCACGGCTGGCGAGGCAAGCGAGAGAAAGAGCATCACAAGCACCGTCCATATCGCCACGGGACGCGAAAGCGCCGCTCCGAGGAAGATCCCGAACGCCGCGACGAGCGCCATCATCGACGAAAGGACGATCCACGCCCTGAAGATGTTCATGCCCCTCGAATCGGCGTCGAAAAGAAGCTCTATGTCGCGGCGCGGGCGCAGCATGAGCGAACTCTCGCCGGCGTTGGAGAACTCGAGAGTGCGCGCGTTCCCCGGCTTCCCCTCGAGCGGAAACTCGAGGACGGCCTGCGTAATGTTCGAGACGACCCCGGAGCGGTCGCCGAACGAGATGGTGCCGCGCACGTCCCGCCGCAGCGAGAACGAGTCGGAAAAGCGCATTCTCGCCGTCGCGCGCTCGTGCGCATGTGCGTCGGGGACGTTGAAGGCCCAGCTCGTAACCTCGTTCGTGGGCATCGGCATGTAGTGGTCCTGGGCCTTCTGCGCCAGAAGCTTCAGCACCGTCCCCTTGCGGACGCGCTTCAGGTCCTTCGCCGTCTCCGGGTCGGCCATGTACGCCTCGTACATCTTCCTCGCCTCCTCCTGCACCGACTCCATGACCGGGCGATAGACGTGCCTGCAGACCGGATGCCCCGGGCGCATGGCAAGCGCCGCGCAGGCGACCCCCATCGAAAGCGAGCCAAGGAGCGCAAGCGCGGCAATCCGCCCGGCGGCGACCTTGAAGAACGAAACAGGCCGCGAGAGCGTGAGCTGCAGGCGCTTCGCGGCGCGGTCGGCGGAGATCGACGTCGCCGCGGCCGACGCCACCGACACCGCCGTAATCGCGATCGCACCCCAGAGCGAATAGCACGTCTCGACGACGCTTCTCCCCTCGTCGGTGCCGTCGCCCACGATGAAATGCGGCGCGAGAAGGACTGCAAGCGCACTTGCGGCGAGAAGGAGGACGAGCGTCTTCGACCTCGCAAGGGACCTCGCCTCGAGAAGAAAGCTCATTTCAGGAACTCCGCAAGCGAGAATTCCGCGACGTTGCCGACCTTTGCAAGGAAGAACTCCTCAAGGCTCTCGCCGAGTTCGCCGATTTTCCCCTCGGCGACCTTGCGGCCCGCGTCGAGGATGGCAACCCTGTCGCAGATGTCCTCGGAATCGGCGAGAAGATGGCTCGTCGTCAGGATCGTCATTCCGCCGGCGGCAAGCGCCTTCACGAGCGTCTTCACCTCCTTGGTGGAGACGGGGTCGAGGCCGGAGGTGGGCTCGTCCATTATGAGAAGCTGCGGCTTGCCGACGAGCGCTGCTGCAAGCGAGACGCGCCTCGCCATGCCCTTCGAGAACTCGCCCACCCGCCGGCGGGCGGCGGAGGAAAGCCCTATCATCTCGATAAGCTCCTTGGTGCGGCGCTTCGCCGTACGCCTGTCGAGGCCGGAAAGCCCCGCGTAGTAGAGAATGGTCTCCTCGGCGGTGAGAAATGGATGGAGGTAGCTCTGCTCCGGCAGGTAGCCCGTGCGCGCCCTCGCCTCTGCGCTCTCGGGGGAAAGGCCGAAAAGCTCCACCTTCCCCGAATCCGGGCGCGAAAGGCCGAGAAGCATCCTGATGGTCGTGGACTTGCCGCTGCCGTTGGGGCCAAGGAGCCCGAACACCTCGCCCCTGCGTATCTCGAGCGAGAGCGAGTCGACCGCCTTCACGACGGGCCTAAGCCAGAAGTCCCTGAAAGTCTTCGAGACGCCGTCTATCCTCACTACCGCGCTATCGTCCATTTTTCAGATCTCCATGTCGCGCATGAGCGCAGTTCCCGCGACGAGCGCCGCCGCAGTCCACGGCAACAGCGAGGCGAACGCCTTCAGCGAATACCACCAGCCGAGGGAGCCTCCCTTTGCAAGCGCCTCCGGAACGTAGAAAGAGCCAATGAACGGAATGAAGAGCGCCGCGCATACCGCGCCTGCGCTCACCGCGGCGTTCGCCTTGAGCCGCACTGCCGCCGCAAGCGCGACCGAAGAGAGGAAGACGGCCGGGAGCGCTGCGCAGAAAACGACCGGGAGATGCCTCAGCACAAGGGCGCAGTCAAGCGAATAGAACACGGCAAGAAGCGAGAACGCCGCAAAAAGGAGGTTCGCGGAAAGCACGAAGCGGATGCGGCGGAGCCTGTTCAGCGCCGCGGCGACTGCGGGCGCAAGCACAATCGCGCCTGTCGCAAGCGCAAGCGAGACGCCGTGCATTCTCGGTACGTCCCCGCCCTTCGCGGCTGCGATGGCGCCGCCTATTGCCGCCCCGCGCACCATGACAAGCGCAAGCGAGGCAATCGTCAGGACGAAGACCGCGTATGCCAGCGTGCAGCCTGCGAACTTCGCGCAGAGGAAAGCCCCCCTGCCGACGGCGCGCGAAAGCGCAAGCTCGGCGGTACGGCTCTCAAGCTCGCGCCTCAGGGACCGCACGCAGCCAAAGACGGCGAACACCACGCCGCCGAGAAGAAGCGACGAAAGCCCGGCGTCCCTCGCCATGCGCGTCGGTTCGCCGAACTGGTGGTAGTGCAATGTAGGCGCGAGCACCGAAAGCGCCGCGGACGAAAGCGCCACGAGAAGCGAAAGCGGATCGTCCAGCAACTCCTGCGCCGTCGCCTTCGCTATCGCGAGGAAACGCCTCACGGAGGGGTGCAGCCGCCGCAGAAATACGGCAGTTGCGTATCCTGGTAGAGGAAGTACGCAAGCACGCCGATGACCGCGCAGGCGGCAATCTGGAGTATGACGCCCGCTATCGCGACGCCTTTGGGCACCGCGGGGATGACGTTCTGCGGCAGTTCCTGCGGGGCGAGCTGCGGCGTCGCGGGAATGTCCGGTATGTCGCCCACCGGCTCAAGCTCGGCGACTTCCCCGCCAGATGCCTCCTGAGGCTTCGCGGGGGCCTTTGCAGCCGGCGCTCCCGGCTTCTTTATGCCGAACTTCGGGCGCGACGCCACTCCCGGGCGCGAAAGCTTCAGCGTCTTCTTCTGCGTGATCGACACCGAATCGGCCG
>JAEEGL016111614.1_pt1 | contig 33085 bp, 29 predicted proteins | sample 9134231 | NCBI WGS metagenome assembly JAEEGL01 (sample SAMN16246548, study PRJNA631951) | gut metagenome | biome: gut microbiome; feature: rumen; material: fiber-attached | host: Bos | place: Iran: Karaj | collected 2018-10 | reverse complement strand
TTTCGGGACTCCGGAAACCACTTTTTTACAAGACAAAATGCATTAAAACCAACGTAGGATCAACGTACAGATCCATAGAGCTACGTTCTCTTATCAGGTGACAAAAATGTTATTTTTTGCAAACAGATGCAAAATAGATGGGTTTTGGATCGATTCTTGAGGTCTGTTCAAAAAAATATTTGTTATGCATTATGTGATGTATATCAACATAATTTTTTAAAGAAACGCCAATCCTGGGGCTGTTTTTACCATAATCATTAGTATAGTTTTAGGCCATTATGGAGCGTTTACTTTTCTATAGTTTTTTTCCGGTTTGTATTTCTCATAATCAATCAATGCGAAAATGGCAAGTAAGTATAGAAAAAATGCGGTTCTCATTAAAATACTGCAGGTCATACAAATTGTCAAAAATAGTAACAGCAACGACTTTACTCTCCATGTGTTATCATAAGCCATTTTCCAAAATGGTCTGCAAAATCCAATCAAACCAATTATTCCAGTTGTACATAGCAAATATCCAAATGCTTGAGCAAATTCTCTGTGCGTAATTAAAGTTTCATAATTGTCAGAAGCCAATATAATATTATGAAAATTTAAATATAATTCCTGGTTTAGTAAACCAATTCCAATGATTTTCTCTGGTGCACCCATTACAGAATATAATTCAAAGGATCGTAGCGTTCTTACAGACATCGATCCTCCAGAGAACAATCTTTGAATAACTATGTTTGTTGACTCAGATGCCCACCAAATGGTCACCACTACAATCAAGAGGGTCAAAATAACAATTAAAGTCTTTATTCCTTTCTTAATGTTAGTAAATTGATCCATCCCTAAAACGTACAATATGACTAGCATCAAGGAACCTAAAATACCTAAAGATGAAGTAGAAAGAAGTAAAGCAATTACTAAAAAAACTGATTTCTTTATATTATTATCAACAAATAAGCAATAGAATAAAGCTAATAGTCCCAATTCCGCAAAATGCGAAGGCTCGCTAAACATCCCTGATGCTCTAAAAAAAGCCCCTCCTTGGAATTCCCATGTCTTAAACAAGATATCTGAAAGCCCCGAAATATTATCTAATCTTATTCCTACAATCTTTCCGACATATTGAATTATAATTAAGAAGGCATTAAAGAGTCCAATTACTTCTATCGTTTTCCAAATTATTATTCCGTATCGTTTCTTGAGAATAAAGGATATACTAAAGACCATTATTGCTATAGTAACAAGTCCCCAAAAAGCGCTCCATTTCCCATAATATTCATTACCAAAGAATACAATTTGTAAAGGAATTTCTAATGCAATAATCGTTAATCCAAGCCATAGTTCTTTCCCATAGGATTTAAAAATAATTTTTCGATTTCCGATTATTGCAATAATATCTGCAGCTATAATCAACCCTATGACGCTTGCATTATAGTTTTCATGTCCGTTTCTTATAACTCCATATAGAATAGGAACTAAGGAAACGATTAGAGTTATACTATTCTTCTTAGATAAAATTTTCTTCCAATAGTTTATTTGCGATTTTTTTGATATGTTGCTTTTTATCATATGACTCTTCATATACAAGACGAAACTCCTTCAAAACATCTTCATTGTTAATACACATATTTGCAAATTCAGAAATTTCTTTGACTACGTCTTCTGTGAGAATTTCTAACTTGTAATTACATTTTTCTAAGATTTCATGTATTCCGATAAGGCTTTCACTATAAATAGGAATAACGCCATTCGCTATATAGGTTAATGTTTTTGTTGGTGTAGCGACTTTATTAACTACGGACTCTTCCCTTAAAATAAAACCAAATTTTACATTTTTTAATCTTTCCGGCAACTCTTCAATAGAAACATAATCTATTTCATAATTTTTAACATCATATTTTTTTAGGACATTTAGTGCGTAATCTCCATCTTTAACGAGTAAAACTAATTTGCTTCCATGCAAAGTATTTTCTATTTTTGAATACAATTCGATTGTTTGTTCAAAGCATTGCCACACTGAGGTACCACCAGCATAACAAAACACATTGTTATTATATTTTCCGTGTGGTTTAAATGATTCTTCATGTAATGTTTCATTTGAACAAGGCATTATATAGTATTTACTAAAATTTAATTTATACTTTTTTTCGAAGTGAGTGCGCATCGATTCAGATACAAAGAAACAAAAATCAGCTCTTTTAAGTGCACTCTTTTCAATCAAACTAGTTATTAAAAATCTCGCCTTACTTGAATGCCGCATATACGATTCTTCCGGCCACGCCCCCTGTGCCCAATAAATAATCTTGAAGTTTTTTCTATTCGCTAGTTTGCATATCGCTAGTTTGCATACACTGGGTGCTGTGCTAACAACGACAGTATCACCTGAATTAGGGCTGATCTCATTGATGGTTGAGGTGTACAAAACCTTCTGATTCAATCTTTCAAATGCTTTTCCAATGATTTCAAGATAGAATCTCGTTACGGTCATATTCTCCGCTTCAGTCTTAATCCAGATCATAGATTTTCCTCGCTTTCAGCCTTTTATCTGTTTCACAAGTGAATCGATATACGATTCAACATAATACGCGTCAGAATCATTCTTTGCCCCTACTCTAACGGCATTGTAGAATTGTTTGTTCTCAGCTAATTTCCTAATTGCATCTGACAAACTGCGTTCATTATTATCTTTCAGAACAATCCCATCGACCTCATTATGTACAATCTCGGCGTTATAGCAAATATCACTTACTATTGCTGGAATCCCTGCAATTTTAGCTTCCACGAGAATTCCAGGTACGCCTTCCGATGCCCATCTAGTTGGAAGAAGTACAACATCATATTTCGACAGTTCATGGTAGAGCAAGTCATCTTTTCCGTCAAAAATACCGTGATAAAACACGTTGTCATTTTTACAAACAGCATCATACAGGATTTCAAAGCTGTCTTCAGCGATAGGCCCATATATATGGAATGCGGCATTCGGTATCAATTGCGCCGCTTTCAAAACGACATCTATGCCCTTATCTTGACATACTCGCGATAAAAACACAGTTCGAAAATCATATCTCTTTTTGTGTATTACCCCCCCCACACACTCTATAATTCTATCAATATAGCTTTCGATGAAGTAATGATTTGCAGAGTGTCTATTTGATTCCTTTAATTCCGATAACTTCTCACGATTACTTTCCAATTTCTCTAAGGATCGTTTCAGTTCTTCAGAAGTATTATTCTTTAAGACAATTCCTTCAATGCCGTCCTTTACTATCTCAGCATTATATGATTTATCACTAACTACGCACGTTATTCCTGCAATTTTGGACTCGACCAGTATTCCCGGCACACCTTCAATATCGTACTTTGTCGGAAATAACAACACGTCATATTTACCTAGTTCCTGGTAAACTTCATCTGCATTGCCACTGAACACTCCATAGTAACTTGTATTTGGAAGATTCTTTATACCTTCCAAGAATTCGGTTTTGAAATCCTCCTCAATTGGTCCATAAAAGGAAAAAGATATCCCTGCCATTTGAGCGGCAACATCCAAAACAAGATCCGCGCCTTTTTCCTTCCTGATTAAAGAAAAGAAAACACATTTAAGTCCTTGACTTGTTTCTCCCATTATTGAAAAGTTCTTTCCTGGTTTAAACCTACAATTTGGGTAATACTCTGCATTATTTAATCCAGCATTTCTTAGGGTACTAACCATTCCATGGGTTTCAGCATAGACGCGTTTGAACCGTGAAATATACTTTTGGTACTCTTTATCGCTAGCTATATCATTTGCAGCAGTTCCACCCATCAAGAAAATAATAGATTTCTCCATTGCTTTCCTGTTGACGAAATACATTAACTTGCAGAGGTTCTTTCTTGTTTTTTTTCCAGCGACTCCAACTACAAACCGATTCTGACGATTAAGAAGCGCATCTATTAAGTTAAAGGCTTGTTTAAGATTCTTTCTCTTAATCTCATTAAAGTCAATGCGCTCAATATCTATTTGTTCACGCAGGGCAATAAATAAATTATCGTTTTTTGTAGTTACGCCGCCGTATGGAGGAGGAAAGCCTCCAATATAAAACAAACTCATATCATACACCCTTCGTTTTATTGTTCAACATGACCTTTTCTTATCTTTTCAACAAGTTCTGGATCCTGTACTATCATCTTGAACTTTCCTCTGTCCGTTAACTGAACTTTATCTACAATTTTAACTATACAATCAAGTGCATGCCCAAATTTACCAGAAACAGATTTTTCAATATCCATTACATCTGAATTCTGAAAACGATCATTCGGAACAATACACAAGACACATTTTCCCATCTCATTTTGTATGAATTGGTACGCCAATATGTTGTCAAACGTTTTATCGTGAAAATTTATCGCTGCTGCTGATATTTCTTCTCCGTCAACTCCGTATAAAACCTCACAATCATTATGTCCCTGTATTGAAAAAGCATCTCCCTGTCTGGTTACATGATCATCTACTAAATACCGAATCAGTGGAGTCTTTCTATTAATAAACCCTGTAACAATGGGTTCCCCCTTCTCACTAAACTCAGTATACCCATATAGCGGGTTAAACGAGTATCCACCATCAAATCTTCCTGCAAATACAGCCCTTTCAGAATGCCCGTAAAACATGCCAATCGGGCACTTTAGCGTTTCTTTTATTTTTTCCTCCTGACAAGGATACAAGTTCTCCGAAATTAAGAGTGCAGCTTTAAACATCCCATTCATTTTGATTCCAGCTTCTTGTGTCAATTTGCAAAAATTGTATATTGCGGAGGGATAGCCAAATATAAAATCTACCCCATAGTTTTTCATTGCTTTAATATACTTGCTAATATTTCCTCTACCCATCAAGAAAACATTCATTCGTATTTCTCGATACATAGGATTGATTTCAAACAGTTTTTCGCCAAGCTTTATTCCTCGGAATGTTGCCAGTTTACTTGAGTTTATATCATAGCCATATTTACTCCAGAAATCATAGACGAATGCCCATTCAATATAATAAGCATCGTTTGACATCATTACCTTGGTTGGCTCCCCGCTAGTACCCCCGGTCGTTACGAGATACCCCTCTCCAGCATCATCTGCTATTAAATCAGAAAACCTTTCTTGTAGAATCTTCTTTGTTAATACAGGAATTTTTTCGATATCCTCAAATGATGTAACACAATAAGGATCAAAGTCGACAGATTCAAACAGTTCCCTATAATACTTGGTATGCTCAAACGCATGTATTAAAGTACCCTTAAGGCGATTGAACTGCTCTCTAGTTAGCTTTTCATCGTTCCAACTGACTGCGGCTTGTAATGTCTTAAAGTGTTCAACAAAAATCCTGTTTTCTATCAATTTTTTCCTTAGTACACCAGAAAAAGGAGCTTTAAAGACATAAGGCAGGCCCTCATATATTTTCTTTAGTGTTGCATAGTTCATCTTAATCCACCTTTTTACACCGCAGTACATTATGTTATCTCAAATGAGTGATCCATTCACGATCATAATTGTCATCCACTTTTCGCTCCCGGATATACTGACAAGGACTTCCGCCATATATTCCAGCAGTTTCCGCTTCTCCTTTAAAGACGCAGTTCGCACTAATAATTACGCGATCATTTACTACACTGCCGGGAAGCAAAATTGACCTTGCACAAATCCAACAGCTGTTTCCGATAACGGTCGGTTTCGTATAGTATTCAAATGAGCCCGAATCAGCGTAATGACTCGAACTATATAAAACTGCCCACATCGCAATAGAAGTGCCATCCCCGATTTTCAATCCACCTCTACCATCAAGGAAAGCATACTCATTTACTATAGTTCCTTTTCCAATCTGTATCTTCCAAGGATCCCAGACAAGCACCTTCATATTGAGCCTCGATTCGGCCCCAATCTTCATTCCAAAAAGCATATAGAAAAGCTTCCGTATATGCCAGCAAGGTATGTTGGTTACAAAGTAGTTCAGAAAAATATAGACCAATGCACCTACGATAGCTTTTATGTGCTGCTTAACTTTCTTCATATTACTTGTCCCCAACTCGAATACTGTATTTAATAATGCTCTCTCCGGATAATTTGAGGACTAGAATCTTCTCCTGTAATCCAAACTCCTCTGCATAAGGAGCTTGGAAATCATCCACATTGCCGCTCTGAATCGTAACTATCTGTCTGTCGACATAGTTTGTAAAGTGCAGATATGACTCAAGCTGATTATTATTTGATTCATCCAGAATTTCTATACAATCTGGATTAATTGATATAGTCCTCTTTATCTTATGCCCAAGATAATCCGTCAATTGCATTGAGATGCCTCGGTTATCAAACTTGACATCTCTTATCCGTGCTCTTCGCGCCATCCGAAAGCTACTCCAGCATTCTGACTGCTCTACACCGCTTACCTGTACAGTATTATGAGCCTGGGTGCTCTTAAAGAAGCTGCGCTGATCACACTGGTACGCATATGTTCCACAATTGACGAAAAGTGGTTTCCCCTTGTGGAATAGTTCGAAAGCCATTGCTTCACAGTGTGCATGTCCAGGAGAGTAATCCGGACCCGGCTGCCCGCCGTCCACAACAAGTTTCCACCCATCTTCGAATTCAAAAATATAAAAGCCGCTATTTGAAAAGCTATATTTCTGCTCTGGTGAAATACCCAACAAGATCTTACTTGCTTTTGTCAAAGCCTCAATACTCTTCGTGATATTCTTCCCGCAGTCATTGAAAAGCGGCAACCTGTCAAGACCTGATTCCAAAGAATATGCTACATCGAGCATCTTTTTGATATATCTTCTAATCTTCTCATTTTGGTTCCCTCCGCTTTCCAGAGCCACTTCAACGCGGATGAGATCTTCCAAAAGTATTTTCTGGTACATTGGGCTGCGTTCATACTGCATCCCATCTTCATGGATCTGTTCAACACACTGTTCAATCAATTTCGCGGTTGCAACTTCCCGAACCTTGTCATCTCCAAAGAATATAGATGCTATCACCAACGCTTTCAAATCTTCGAAATAATGATTTGCCAGTAGGTGCTTCTCAAGATGGTTAAGAAGATAGACGTATTGGTCAAACAGTGTGTGGAAAAATACCTTCTGGAATTCCGGATCAGCCGATATGTCATTTTCAAGAAGTGAATAAAGGTCAATCCAGTTTGGTAATCTAAGCGCAATTGGATAGCACTCCCAAGCAGAATTCTTGCTGCCTTGCGGATTGTTCTTTATCCATGCCGCGATATACGTTTTGATTTTTTCTAAGTACATCTGTTCTTTTGAGTCTTCATATTGTTTAGTCAAAGCAAACAAGTACTCAAAATAGTGCAGGTTATGATTCCAAAGAGGACTTCTTTCTTCGAAAAACCACGTTCCCTGAAGGTCTAAGTGCTCACTCGAATGGAGGAGGGTAACTTCATTACGCATCAATTCATCCACAGAGAATCTTGAAAGAAACTCTGTATCATAATCCAGTTCCCTAATAGCCGGAACAGGTCTTACTGATTCAACTTTAAAATCCGGAATATAACCTTTTATGAGCGGACAAGGGCAACCTAATCTTTTAGTTGCCTGATGCCACAACTGTTCAGTCTTAAGATATCGGATTGTATTTGCGTAAAGAGCTGCCTTCCCCATTGATTTCATTTCCTTTTCTTACAGACCCGCTTTAGCAAATGCCTTTGTCGCCGCATTCCAGTTAAAGTTCTCATCTACCAGGCGCTGGGCATTCTTCCCCATTTCGGCACAAGCCGCCGGGTCAGACAGGAGCCTGTCTATATATTTAGCAATCTCTGCATCGCTGTTTCCAACATACCAGTGGACTCCGTTTTCTCCCGGAATCCCCTCTGCACCGATAGAATTTGTGACAACGGGCATGCCCATCGCCATGGCTTCCACGATTTTGATTTTTACTCCTGTCCCATAAGCCATAGGTGCGAGAAAGACATTTGTCTGCTTGACTTCATCACGCAGATCTGGAACCATGCCCGTGAAACGCACTTTATCATTTCCTTGGTAGGCCGCACGCAACCCCTCAGGACACTTCCCAACAAATGTCATCTCCCTGATGTTTTTGCAGAGCGGAAGTATGCTGTTAATCACATATCCCACGGTATCGCTATTTGCTGCTGTACGCATATCTCCCACAAAGGATACAAGACCTGTTCCTTTTTCCGTACCGCGTTCTTCGCCAAAATAGTCGCTGTCAACTCCAACGCGGACAGTGACGGCCTTGGGTTTTGAAAGTTTCTGATTCAGCTCTTCCGTTTCAACTGTTGACACCAAAATGACGCTGTCATATTGTTCCGCCCAGTAGATCTCGGAACTTTCCATCAGCCTGTTTTCGGTTTTAAGAATTGCTGTTTGAATCCATTTCGGGCGGAGTATGGATTGCATGGTTTTAGACATGCTGTCTGTATATGCACCGCCAACATTTGACTTTTCATTTACACTGCTGATTTGACGTTTATAGCGTTTAGACAGCATATCTCCCATATCAAGAACGGTAAGTAGTGACCTGCCAGAAAATGCACTAATATACGGTGCAAGTCTGACCATATCTACGAATAAAACATCATAGTGCTCTTTTGCATCTATTCTTTGCAGTTTCTGGCAATTTGCCTTGTTGTAGTATAGAGACGATTGAAGTGACCAATGATTTCTGTTGAAAACAGTTTTCCCCAAACCGTTTCCGATTATGTCTAGCTTTGATATCTTCTCCCCGCAAATTACACTCCGAAGAAATTCAGGCTTATCCCTTAATGCTTTGTCAACCTTTTTTTGGTCTTCAAAAATATACACGTCCACACAGTATCCATATTTTTCATGTAGAGCTCGACAATAATTATATATATGGACTTCATGGCCAGATTTCGTAGGCCAGAAAACGCGTGACGTTAAATATAGTAATTTCTTCTGCATGTCTTTACTTCCGTTCTTTATTATTACAATGGTGAATCAGAATTCTGTTGTCGGCATATTCCGTTCCATAGTCATGCCCTGGTTCTCATTCCCGTTTATATTCACCCAACTAATGCCTTCATAGTTGCCATCGTAATCCAGTTCCTTGAACTGACGAACAAGATCAACAATGCACTTATGCGGATATTTAGCAGGAATGTCAGCAAACTCTTTTTCTTTGTTCGTGATGACCAGCACATCGCACTCTGTGCACACTGCATCAAGATCATCCGTGATAATCTCATGCAGGTGAGGAATCTTTGCTGCGATGAAGTCAGCATTCGTACCAGTCAACTGGGAAACCCTTACATTCTTATCATAGATGTGAATTTCATATCCCTTGCCGTAAAGAGCTTCTGCGACATCAACAATCGGGCTGTTACGAAGGTCGTCAGTACCAACCTTAAAGCTCAGACCAAGGATACCGACCTTACGACGTCCCTTGCTCTCGATAATATTGATAGCTAGCTTCTTCTGAATTTCATTAGAAGGGTCGATAGCGTTCATCACGGGAACGTCAACATAGAGGTCATGGGCAAGAGTTCGGAGAGCCTTGGAATCCTTCGGCAGACAGGAGCCACCATAGGCAAAACCGGGCTTGAAGTAATACGGAGAAATGTTGAGCTGTTTATCCTTGCAGAAGATTTCCATAACCTTATGGCTATCAATATCAAGGGCTTTGCAGATATTTCCGACCTCATTTCCGAAAACGATCTTCAGTGCATGGAAAGTATTGTTCACATACTTCATCATCTCAGCAACTTTAATCTCTGTGGAAATGAACTCACCGGGGATACCCTTGTATAGTTCACGGAACTGAGCTTCGGCAAACTCACTGTCGATACCGACCAGAGTCAACGGCGGATTCATGTAATCCTGGACGGCTGTGCCCTCACGCAGAAACTCAGGATTGGAAACAACTGTGAAGTCCTTCCCGCGCTCTTTTCCGGATGCTTCCGCCACGATTTCCCCAACCTTCTGGTTTGTTCCGGGTAGAACCGTGCTACGGATGGCAATGATGTGGAATCCATCCTTCTCTTTTATTCCCTCGCCGATCTGACGCGCGACGCCATAGATATAATTCAGGTTCAGATGCCCTTCCTTACTGCTGGGTGTACCAACACAGATAAAAGATACATCTGTATTTTTTACAGCGTATTTATAATCCAGTGTTGCTTCCAGGAAGCCCTTGTCACGCGCTTCTTTGACCAAATCCTCGATTTCCGCCTCGATGATGGTCGGCTTACCAGAATTGATAAGATCTACCTTGTTCTGCGAGTGTTCAACCCCTATAACATGGTGTCCCAGCTTGGCAAGGCAAGCGGCACCAACACAACCAACGTAACCGAGACCAAAGATGCTAATTTTCATGTTCTTCTTTTTCCTTTCAGTGTGTCGTTAATATCTAATCTTTAATAAAGTTGTTGCGCCCAAAATGTAGCAGCGGTCAAGTCCTGCCGGAAGGAAAAGACAGTCTCCTTTTTTGAAGCGGAGCGGTCTCCGCAGGCTCGGGGTTTCCAAACCACCATCCCCTTCAATGCAGAGAAGAATCTGGAATGAGTTCTCTGATACAGTGAATGAAAAACCTTTTGTTACTTGTATCTTTTCCAGTTCAAAAAACTCACAACGCCCGAGAATCTCTCGCGAACAGCCAGGATAGTAGTGTGTCAATCGGTGCTTTTGCCTAACATCCCCTTCTGGCTGCATATTTAGTACCTGAACGGCTTTTTCAAAGTGGAGCGGTCGTAACTTTCCGTCCTTATCGCGCCGATTGTAATCATATACGCGGTAGGTCACGTTAGAGCTTTCCTGAACTTCTGCAAGAAGAACTCCCGCTCCAATCGCATGTATGGTTCCCGGAGGGATGAAAAAAACATCCCCTTTTTTTACAGGAACATATTGAAGGTGTTTGGAGAGAGTTCCCGATCTTACGGCTTCCCTGAGCAAATCCTTCGTCACACTGTGGGCAAAACCATGTATAAGAGTGGCACCGGGCTCAGCATCCAGCACATACCACATCTCTGTTTTACCGTTGTCGTTCTCGTGTTCTCGCGCAAACTCGTCATTCGGATGAACCTGGATGGAGAGATCCTGCGCCGCATCTATTAGCTTGACCAACACGGGAAGTTCACCAGAAACTCGTTTTCCAAGGAAATCAGGATGTTTTTTCAGAACATCCGTCAACTTCTGTCCAGCATAGTTCCCGCTTTTCACAGTACTAGGCCCATCCGGGTGAATTGAACATTCCCAGGTTTCTGCAAGAGGGGTAAGTGGAATCGCTTTTTCATATTCTGTACGCAGTCGTGTTCCGCCCCATAGGTAATCCTTGCCAGCGGGTACTAAAAGCATCGGCTCCATGGTTTACTCCATCAGGTCTCTTACTACGTTTTCCTTCGTTTCACCCTTTAAGTCATAGACTTTCTTATCAGTGTGTGTAATCTCATCACCAATCTGGACTTCGATAGCATTCAGATCGGTATCTGCAATTAATGTATGTTTACAGCCTGAGGCAATAGTAACCACATCTCCCGGTCTTACAATCTGCTCCATTCCATCAACGACGGTCCTTCCTTCACCAGAAACAATTGTCCAGACCTCATCACGCAGTTCGTGTGCATGGTATTTCATACGCTTGCCAGCCTGAAGGAAAACTTTCACGGTCATTGAAGTCGGCTGCATATCAATGACTGTATAGGTTCCCCATGACTTCTCAGCGTAGTGGACTTCGCTTTCTATAGCCTCTACATAAGGCTTCATTTGTCCGCTACGCTCTTTGTCAGATACGAGGATGCCATCACCGGACGCTGCAACAACCAGATCTTTGCAACCCATTACAAGAATAGGAATATCTAGTTCATTGACCACATTGACGTTCACGCAGGTATCATCCAGAGTAACCTTGCCCTTCGTCACGTCCGCCATGACCTCGGACATCATGTTCCAACTACCAACATCTCTCCATTCACCGGCATAACGCATGACTTGGATAGAAGGCTCTTTTTCCACAACTGCATAGTCAAAACTGATCTTAGTCAATGTATCGTACTTGGAGTACAGATCCCGGTAGTCTGTGAAGTCAATCATGCTGTGAGCTTTATCGATAAGGTAGGAGAGCTTGAACGCAAACACACCTGCGTTCCAGATAGCGCCTTGAGCAATGTATTTCTTTGCTGTTTCCTTATCCGGTTTCTCTTTAAACTCCTTCACAAGGGAGACGTCTGATTTATCCGTGGGAATAATGTATCCATACTTCTTGGAAGGCACGGTTGGCTCAATGCCCATCAGTGTGAGATTTGCAGTCCCCTCCATAACCAGTTCTTCGAGCTTGCCTATTGCCTCGTAGTAACTGTTCTCGACGTATGGATCAACAGGGCAAACAACTACCGCTTCATCTAATCTAACGCTCAGTTCATCCTTCAGGTAAGTTGCAGCAAGAGCTATGGCTGGGAATGTATCCCGCCTGCACGGTTCCACACAGATGGAGACATGTTCACCCAGCTGGTTCTTGATAGCTGACACCTGTGTTTTACTTGTTGCAATGGTCACCTTAGCGTTAGGATCAACTGTTGTGATCTGCCGGTATACACGGTGAACCATAGATTCGTATTCGCCCTGCTCATCCTTGAACAGCTTTATAAACTGCTTTGATCTGATATCATTTGAAAGCGGCCACAGCCGTTTCCCTGACCCGCCTGATAGCAAAATAATGTTCATTTTAAAAACCCTTTCTTGTACAATTCAGGCAAGGCCTAATCTCTTTGTGATCGTGCTTTTATGCATTCTCAACGCTGCCTCTGCATCATCCCGATCCGCTCCAACAACGCTGTAATAAATCTTGATTTTTGGTTCTGTTCCGGAAGGCCGAACTGCGATCCATGAGCCATCATCAAGTATATATTTCAGGACGTTACTCTTGGGAAGCAGGCCAAAAGGAGTAGCATCGACGTCCGTCTTGTAATCAATCACAGATTTTGTGTTGGTGAACGGAGAGCTGTTTTCTCTAAGCTCAGCCATCATGGAACTAATCCGCTCTAGACCTTCTTTCCCCTTCAATGTGAAGGAATCGAGATCGTCACGATAATAGCCGTATTCACTGTAAATCTCCTCGATCTTATCGACCAGAGTCTTTCCTTCAGCTTTAGCCTTAGCTGCCATCTCGCAGATCAGCAGGCTACTTACCACTGCATCCTTATCTCTGGCATGCGTTCCAGAGAGGTAGCCGTAGGATTCCTCATAGCCGAAGAGGAAATCAAAGTTCCTCTCCTTATCTTGTTCTGCTTTTGCCTTTTCAAACTGCGAGATCTTCTCTCCGATGAACTTGAAGCCGGTAAGAGTGTCAAAGACCGTGATGCCATGCTTCCGTGCAATCTCTGCTCCAAGTTCACTCGTTACCACCGTCTTCACCACAGCAGGACGCATACTGTTCACATCCGTAGTGGAGAGGACATAATCCATCAGCAGGGTGCCGACTTGGTTTCCGGTCATCAGAATGAACTGTCCATTGTGCTTCACCGCGATACCCACACGATCACAATCAGGATCAGTTCCAAGAACTATGTCTGCATCTTCAGCAGTTGCCTGTGCGATGCCTCTCTCAAGTGCCTTCTTATCTTCTGGATTCGGGCTGTAAACAGTCGGAAAGTCACCATCTGTGATCGTCTGTGCGTTGACATGAGTCAGATTCGTGAAACCCTCCAGAAGCAGCGTCTTTGTCACAGGAACGTTTCCTGTTCCATGAAGAGGAGTGTAAACGATCTTCAGCTGCTCTTTGGCTGTTATATCCTTAAACCTTGCCTGCTTTCTGACAGCATCGATAAAGCTATCAGTTACATCAGCCATCTCAATGAGATCCCAATTGCCGTTGAAATTGATGGACTTGTAATTGTCTACCGCATTAACATATTTAATAACCTTCTCTGCTTGCCACGGCACGAGCTGACAACCGTACTCGTCGTAGACCTTGTATCCGTTATATTCTTTCGGATTATGACTCGCTGTGATCATTACACCAGCAACACAATGCCAGAAAGCAACTGTGAAGGAGAGTTGCGGCACAGGGCGAGCATGGGCATGGAGATAAACACGGATGCCAAAAGCAGATAGAACGTCAGCTGTGGTTCTGGCAAAGTGCTCTGAATTATTTCGAGTATCATAACCAATGGCAACACCTCGGTTCTTCGCTTCTTCTCCGTAGGTATCGAGAAGATACTGAGCTAACCCGATGGTCGCCTTGCCTACCGTATACTTGTTCATCCTGTTTGTACCCGCGCCCATAACTCCGCGCAAGCCACCCGTTCCGAATTCAAGATCACGGTAAAATCGATCTTCTATCTCTTTGGGGTCTGTCAGAGCTTCAAGCTCCTTCCGTGTGGTTAACCCAAAGAACTTGTCTGTTTTCCACAATTCAAATGTCTCTAAATAGGTCATTCGTTTTCCTCGCCCTTGATTACTCCCATTACTGGGCAATCGCTCCTATTCTCACATTCCTCTGAACAGAAACCATCTATATATCTCACCGTTCCCATCAGTATTGTACAAATGTGAATCTCTATATCCATATCCTGTTCTTTTCTCTCAATAACCCAAATACCAGCAAAACAGCTATAAACACGCCTATAACATCTCTTACCAAAACACCTGAATCGAACTCCCTTGTAGGCAGAAAAACTTTGATTCCTTCATCCAGCAGCCCCGCTGCATAACCGGAAATCAGTGTTATCCATAATTTCCATCCAAACGTATGTCCAAATAAGCCGAGCACAATCCCAAATAGAAAATATTCGATAACATGAATGTTCTTCCGTAGGTCCTTCGAGATGACTGCTAATCCGTGCTCATTTAGCCAGTCTCTTAAACCGTCACTAAGTGCTTTTGTTTGTTCTGACGCTTGGCACGTCAGAACTACTATCCCAACAATCGCCAGAAACAACAGAGCACTTATTAAAATCTGTCTGTTCATCTATCGAATCACTGCGCATTCCAGGGATCGTATTCTTTTCCCTCCAGGATGTTTGCGATTCGCTCACAGGCATGTCCATCACCGTAGGGATTACAAGCATGCGACATTTTGTCGTATTCTTTCTGATCTTCTAGTAGAAGCTTGAAGGTCTTATAGATTGTTTCCTCATCAGTCCCTACAAGCTTCAAGGTCCCCGCATCCACACCTTCTGGTCTTTCAGTTGTATCTCTCATAACAAGCACCGGAACACCATAGCTTGGGCATTCTTCCTGGATTCCACCGGAATCTGTGAGGCACAAAAAACTCCTGGCCTCAAAATTATGGCAATCGAAAACCTCTATCGGCTCGATGATGTGAATTTGATCGCAATCACCGAGTTCAGCTTCCGCAGCCTCCCGTACAACCGGATTCATATGGATCGGGTAAACCGCCTTGCACTCAGGATGCTCATCCAGTACACGCCTTATAGCTCTAAACATATGGTGCATCGGCTCTCCGAGGTTTTCTCTTCGGTGGGCTGTAATAAAGATAAGTTTCCCATCACCGACCCATTCCAGTTCCGGATGCGTGTAATCTTCCCTAATCGTATGCCGCATGGCGTCAATAACAGTATTTCCCGTTACATAGATATTTTCTGCCTTCCGCCCTTCCCTAAGCAGATTATCGCGGGCAAGGGGTGTTGGAGCGAAGTTGTACTGGGAAACGATGCTTACAGCCTCTCTATTAAATTCTTCCGGGTACGGACTATAAATGTTGTAAGTCCTCAAACCTGCCTCAACATGACCAACTGGAATCTGTAGATAAAAACACGCCAGAGCAGTTACAAAAGTCGTGCTTGTATCTCCATGTACGAGCACAACATCGGGGTGTACATTCTCTAAAACTTCTTTAATTCCATTAAGAACCCCCGTTGTAATATCAAACAATGTCTGTCGATCCTTCATAATGTTAAGATCATAGTCTGGTACTACTCCGAATGTTTCCAATACCTGATCCAGCATTTGCCGATGCTGTGCTGTTACACACACAACAGTCTGAATAGAAGGTCTTTTTTTGAGTTCCAATACAAGTGGACATATCTTAATTGCTTCTGGTCTTGTCCCGAAAACCAGCATCACCTTTTTCATCTGCATTCTCCTAATCTTGTTGTGTGCGGCGTGGTGTGCCAAACCTTTGCCTTAAAGTACATACCGCTTCAAAAACGGCAGGAACAAATAAATCCCAATAAGCGTGTATAAATACCACAGATGACCAAAGCTGTTTCCGTTTATCACTCTGATAATTGATTCCGGTATCATCGACAGGCTAATCGTCTTTGTATAGAAGTAGATCATCAGAAGCGCATATGGGATGCCGAAAATCACAAGTGCCAGCAACATCCGTTTTGTGTATTTCCAGATACAGTCACTAATAGTTATCTCTTTATCCCTCCGCAGAAGTAATGCGCCTGTGACCATAAAGAAGCTTGGAACGCACCATTTAGTGAGGTTGTAAGCAATTTCTAGAAATGTCGTCTCTTCTGCGGTATGGCTGAACATATCCGGATTCTCAGGTAATGTGCTCCACGCATGAGAGGCAACAATCATAATCGTGGCAAATATCCTAAGATAACTTAGGGAGCCTTCTCTGTACCCCCACGTATTTTGGAGATTCTATCGCTTCTATTTTGCTCATCCATTTTCTTGTCTCCATATACCAGAATTTACCTCCATTCTCCCCAGCCATGATCTGACCGCTTCCCTCAGTTCTCTGCTCTGTTCAGGATTCTGAAATGTGAAAAACAGAACCATAAGGATCGCAAGGATCAGGAAGAAGAGTGCTGTTTTCTTATTTGACACACCTGTTTAGTTCCTTTTTCATATATCTTGCATAAACCAATTTATCTGCCTACTATATCTTGTGTCTGCGTCTGCCACTTGCACATAAGAAGTAATTGCACATTAAATGAACGCAAAACTCAAAATAATTGCTTTTCGTCTGCATTATGAGCGTGTTTTTGACGGTTTATGATCAGCAGAGCACTATACATTGTGGTTAAAACTCATTTTTAATGCTAAATATAGATTCATGCACATTAGAAGTACGAGACCATTAAGTGGGACGTTTGAATAATATTTAGCAGATATCCCCATACAAGGTTCAATCTTGCCGGTCTCACATCACCCCGTCCATTGTAAACACTACTTTCACCGTCTTTAGAAAAATCCTTATATCCACCCCGATACTCCAATGGTCGATGTACTCGGTATCCATCTTGACTACCTCCCCAAAGTCCGTAATCTTACTCCAACCGCTGACTTGCCACATGCCAGTTAGTCCACGCCTTGTCGCCAGGCGCGCTCTATGATGGTACTTGTACTTTTCCCATTCATCCAGCGTTGGTGGCCTTGTTCCGACGAGACTAATGTCTCCCTTCAGGATATTTAAAAATTTGTGCCACTCGTCCCCGCTTCCGTCGCTGATTCGCTGACCGATGCCAATGACCTGCATATACCATCAACGATTTTGTTTCCGATGATGCGCGGGTCTCAATCCAGCTTGAACATATGCCATCGGATACGCGATTGTCCTTCATCAGTTCGGCCTTTTGTTAGTCTGCTTTTAAATACATACTTCGTATCTTTAGCATTTTGAACCTTTGCCGTTGAGTCCTATGCGGGTCTGTTTGAAAAGAATCGAGCCAGGACGCTCTCTTGATCTGAGGATCGACAACCGCAATCACCACGATGGCTATAAAGCTACCCACTACTCCACCTACAAGAGCCAAAGCCCGTTTCATGGCAAACTGCAATGAGATTGCAAAGTTGTTCGCAGACGAAAGGACAGACCCAACCTTCGCTATAAATCTCTTGCTTCCGATGGTGGAAAGGAGGAACCGGATATGAACCAGAACCGACTTCTGACGATAATCTTCAATCAGAGAAGCAACGGTACCATCCTCGTGCAGCGCAACTGCTGGCTGTACCTGAATTCCCACCTCTCCCTGCTGATCCCACAACATAGTTCTTCTTAGAAAACTCGCGGTATGTGTCGTAGATAAGCCCTTCAACACTCTTATAAAGTTCTGGCGATAAAGTTTGAACCTAAGACAGAGAAGTAAATACCGAAAGACAGATAAAGAGAAGATGTGACAGAAAACATTCCTGTTGACAGTAATATATTTCAGAATCTTTTCACGAATAGAATCCAAGTACATCTCTATTCTATTTGTCACTCTGTTATTTGTACTAATTTCTCAAAAGTACATGTTTATTCCGATACAATTCACTACTCATACACAGTTTATAGGTCTACATCCAACAAATGTTCTTCTAGCATCAGAAATTCGTTCAACTTTAATGTTTAATGTAAACAACATTAAAATATTGAAACAAGTTCAAATTACTATTTTGGGAATTTTACTTATATTTTCATTAATATTCAATCTATTTTTTAAAATAACACCAATTGAACACCTTCTAAGCATAAATTTTCCAAAGTACTTAGGGGTTTTTAACATTTTCCTCTGTTAAGAACAATTAAAAACTCTATTTAAGAGGCGCATAATCAGTATAAACGCTGTGGTTGATGACATTTTTACCCACCATTACCCTTGAAGAGCCTTATTTAATCACTTTTTTCTTGATGACACATTTATGTTCATAGAACACCAAAATAACACCATTTAAATAAAACCTGCACAAAGATTTTTAAATTAAACGACAAACACTCAAATTTTATGTCGTTAACACGACCTAAAATTCTTTTATATTTCACAATTTATCATACAGTTAACCTTTTTAATTAATTCGATTTTTAATCATTTTAACTATCCGTAACGGTCATGCAAGTTTTGTTGATTGGTTATGTCAAGGATTATTCATACTAACAACTTATCTATACAAACGTATTTTTGTCAAAAAATCAAAGAGTTATCACAAAGCTCCGATGCTAGAAGAACATTTGTGGGATGTAGACCTATAAACTGTGTATGAGTAGTGAATTGTATCAGAATAAACATGTACTTTTGAGAAATTAGTACAAATAACAGAGTGACAAATAGAATAGAGATGTACTTGGATTCCAATCGTGAAAAGATTCTGAAATATATATTACTGGCAACAGGAATGATTTCGGTTACATCTTCTCTTTACCTGTCTTTCAGTATTTACTTCTCTATCTTAGGTTCAAGCTCTATCGCCGGAACTTTCAAGATTGATCATTTGATACTCGTAAGTGGATATTTCGGATTGACTCTCTTTTCTGGGCTGAACAAGAGCTTTTTTAAGCGAAAAATCTATAGTGAGTTTATTGTTGTTCTTCACTACTGCTTCTTTCTGATAGCTGGATTGATTTTACTTTTGTTTTGGTTGCATGGATTAGCAGATTCAAAACGACTAATTCTTGCCTGTTTTGCTCTGCTGTTTATTGTTTCTGAAATAGTTTTGCGAACACTGCTTAAATTTGTTTTGTTGCGAGTTTATTTTAACAGCAAGTTTTCAAGCAAACTGTTTGTAATAACAGACAATGCAAATTATGAAAACGTACTGAAATCATTACAGCACAATCTCGACTGGAGCAGACAGATATGTGGATTTTGCGTACTGGATGAAGAGAAAGTTTCTTTTAATCGCTATAGTCACAAAGAAGGGATATCAGGTTCCGTTTCCAAAGAAGAAGAGAAGTCAGGCACATCTTATTTTGAGATTTTAAGAGATACAGGACGCGTCTGCAGCACGAGTGATTTATTGAACTTCCTGACAATTGGTAACGTAGACGAAGTGTTTGTTTATACAAGTTTGGTATATGGAAATGAAGAGTTGAAAGCAACAATTTCCAAAGCAGAAGAAATGGGAATTAAAGTTAACATCCGGATAAATCTGGATATGTTTGATTTTCTTCCTAAATCGTATACCAAAATCGACCGCATTGGCAAATATCACTGTGTATCCATCAGCAGAAACTATGTTTCCTACCGTAGCAGATTTATGAAACATCTACTTGATTATATTGGCGGATTTGTAGGCTTTTTAATATTTGTAATGGTTTACATTATTTTGGGTCCGATAATCAAATTTGATTCAAAGGGACCAATTTTGTTTTCACAGAACAGAGTGGGAAGAAACGGCAGAATATTTAAATGTTACAAATTTCGTTCAATGAGACAGGATGCCGAAGAATTAAAGAATACATTAATTGCTCAGAATGAGATAAACGGACCGATGTTTAAGATGGAGAACGACCCACGTATAACCAAAATCGGCAGATTTATAAGAAAAACTAGCATCGATGAGTTACCTCAGTTCATCAATGTGTTAAAGGGAGATATGAGTCTTGTTGGGACGAGACCTCCAACATTGGATGAATATGAGCAATATAAGCCTAAACATAAGGCTAGGGTTTCTATGATGCCTGGATTGACTGGATTATGGCAAGTAAGTGGAAGAAGCAATATCAAAGACTTTGATGAGGTTGTGAAACTTGATATGGAATATATTGACAATTCTTCAATTTGGCTTGATGTCAAGATTATTCTGCTGACTGTTATGACTGTCTTGTTTGGAAAAGGGGCAATGTAAGATTTTTAATCCCAAACAAAATATCGAGTTTGTAAGATAGGAAATAAGTACATAAATGAAAATAATTCTACTGGGAGCTGCTGGCTTTATAGGAACCAATCTTATAGCAGAATTATCAAAGACTCCCAATAACGAAATAACAATCGTAGATCGAGATCTACGATATTTTAAGCCAATTATAAATCTAAACATACCTAATCTGAACATTGTCGAATCTGATCTCTCCATGAACACAGACTACGAGAAACTTGTGGCAACGCAGGATCTTGTTTACCACCTTATCAGTACCACAGTACCTAGCACTTCAAATCGTTCAATCTCTGAGGAGTTGAAAGCAAATGTAATTTTGTCTGCCAATCTTTTGGATGCCTGCGTAACACAAAAGATAAAGAAGATTGCATTTATATCTTCTGGCGGAACTGTTTATGGAGCAGGATTAAACTTTCCGATTAACGAGAAAGATCCTACAAATCCTATAACTAGTTATGGAATCCAAAAGCTCTGCATTGAGAAGTTACTGTATCTTTATAATTATATGTATGGACTGGATTACCGGATAATCAGATTATCAAATCCTTACGGTCCATATCAAAGACCAGACGGAAGGCTTGGAGTTATAACCAACTTTACGTACAAAGCTTTAAAAGGAGAAGATATTTATGTATATGGCAGTGATTCTATTGTTAGAGATTATATATATATCGATGATGCAATACGAGGCATCCAGAACATTGTAAATGGAACTTCACCATACAAAACTTTTAATTTGGGTTGCGGTTACGGCACAACTATTAAAGAAATAATTCAAGCAATAGAGTCGGTATTGAATGTAAAACTAAATATTAACTACACGACTGCAAGGAAAGTTGATGTTCCTGTCAATTACCTTGATATTTCGCGCTATGAAGCTGCCTATGGAACACTTTCACCCATAAATTTGGAAGATGGCATTAAGAAAACTGCAAAGTTCTTAAAGCAATTTTACGGAATTTAAACACTGCTCTTATAGAAACAAGAAATAATATTTTTTGAGAAAAATTAACAAATAACACTTTTGATTTACTCAGTCGCTTCACTTTGTTTTTTTGATTATTTTGCCAGGGAGAGTTCGAAATTGACAACGAAAAACATCAAACTTTGCTTTGCTGCATCTTCTGGTGGACACTATGAACAGATCCTAATGTTAAAACCACTTATGAAAAAATACAACAGCTTTCTTGTAACGGAAAAAACGCCATATAAGGCAGAGCAAAATGTCGCAAAGACGTATTTTCTTCGGCAGGTGAACCGAAAAGAACTCGCATTACCCTTGGTATTGTTCAGTGTGATATTTAAGTCTCTATTAATTTTTATCAAAGAACGTCCTGATATTGTCATAACCACAGGGGTTTTGTCTACGATTCCAATTTGTATCCTTGCTAAACTTTTTAATAAAAAACTAATATATATAGAGTCTTTTGCCAAAGTAAAAACCCCCACCAAAACTGGTAAATTAATGTATAAATTTGCTGATCAATTTTACGTGCAATGGCCTCAAATGAAAAAATTCTTTCCTAAAGCTATTTTTCTTGGCGGTATTTATTAATGTTTTTGGGGAATTAAAATGATTTTTGTCACCCTTGGTTCGCAAAAATTTCAGTTTAACAGACTATTGAAGGCATTAGATGAACAGATATCAAGCAACAAACTATCAAACAACATTTTTGCACAGATCGGTTTTTGTGATTATAAGCCCCGCAATTTTGATTTTACGAATTTCCTTAATCACGATGAATTCACTATGCAATTGCGAAAATCTGACATTGTAATATCACACGGAGGAACAGGTGCAATTATCAGTTCTTTAAAACAAGAAAAAAAAGTAATAGCTGTTCCTAGACTGGCAAAATATGGAGAACATGTCGATGATCATCAACTTCAGATATTGGAGCAGTTTAAAGATCTAAACTTAATCTACGTGTGCATGGATTGCAGCAAAATATGGGAAGCAGTGGAAGCTGTTAGGCATATAAAATTCAATAGATATAACAGTAATACCGGTAAGATTATTGAAAATATAGATAAATTTATAGTTTCAGTCATATCAAGAAAAATTTAAGCAAAGGGTAAGATAACATAAATTAATGCGCACCGTCGATAAAATTCAGTAATTAGAAAATTATATTATCATAGTTAATAATTGCAAATTATCGTTATGTTATAAATATTAAAGATAAAACTTATGACAGATTTGGAACATCATAATGAACACATTAACTAAAAATATAATAATGTTGCCATTCAATGCATTGTATAAAATATCACCCGAAATAGAATTAAAAATTCTATTTTATTTAAAGCAACATTACAAACTTAATTTAGATCATCCTAGAACTTACAATGAAAAACTTCAATGGATAAAGCTACATGATCGCAACCAACTTATGCCCGTTTGCTGTGACAAATTTTTAGTTCGCAAATATGTTCAAGATCAAGGATGCAGTGAAATATTAAATACACTTATCTGGGAAGGTTTCAATCCAGAGGAGATCCCATTTGACAAGCTTCCTGAAAAATATGTCATTAAAGTTACACATGGTTCAACTTTTAACATTATTAACAACGGCAGTAAAAATATCAATAAAGAGTTAATTATAAAAAAATGCAAAAAATGGTTAAGTACAAAGTTTCTTCCTTGTTATGGAGAATGGTTTTACGGAATAAAAACACCTAGAGTTATTATTGAAAATTTTTTAGTCAGCAGTGACGAAGATAAACAATTGCGCGACTATAAAGTTTTTTGTTTCAACGGAAAAGCAAAGCTTATTAAAGTTGATTCTGATCGTTCTATAGGACTCAAATCTGATTTTTACGACAAAAACTGGGAAAGAATAGATAATGCAGGCATGGGCTATCCTCGTTCAGGCAGAAATATAGACAGACCATTGTGTTTAGACAAATTAATTAATTATGCTGAAAAATTGTCACAACCTTTTAAGCATGCACGGGTTGATTTTTATATTATTGGCAACAATGTGATATTTGGTGAAATTACATTTACCACTGGAGCAGGGTTCGACAAATTTTCTTCTTACGAATTTGATTTAGAAATGGGAAGTTGGCTTGATATTGATTGATATTATCCCATATATGCAAACACTTACTATAAAAGAACAGTAATAAAACTTTATGTACAGCGGACATAATAATGAAAAGTGAAATAATAATATTGGCAAATAAATATCCAAATTCTATTGAACCGAATGTTAATGTTTTTACGCAGCAGCTTGCATGGAGTTTTGCTGATTTAGAATATAAATGTACAATCATATGCCCAACAGCCATTAATTATGATAAAAGAAATACAACACTTAACGAAGTTGACTACGAAAAAACCGAAAGAGGAAATATTATTCAAATTCTGAGACCCAAATATATAGGTTTCGGTCAAAACGGCAGTTTTTTACAAAAAGCCAGAGTAGCATTGACTACCCATAATTATAAATCAGCCACTGAAAAAATTTTAAAAAAGCTAAATTTATCTAATGCAGTACTATTTGCAGAATTTTTGTGTCCATCGGGTGTAACAGCATCACTACTTGGGAAAAAATATGGAATTCGTTCTTACATGCAGTGCGGTGAAGCTACATACCAGGGCGAGCAAAAGTATGGAAATAAAAAATTGGCGAAGAAACTACTGTATGATCTGTCAGGTGTTATTGCGCTTTCGTCGCAAAACAAAAACTTCCTTGTTAACGCAGGAATTGTTCCTAGTGAGAAAATTATAGTACTACCAAGTGGATACCGAAAAGAGCGAATATATCCGAAAGAAAAAATGGAATCCAGAAGGAAATTCGGATTCCCCGAAGATAAATTCATCGTTGGATTCTGCGGCAGTTTTGATAATAGAAAAGGTGTATTAAGGTTGGAAAAAGCAGTAGATCAAATTGAAGACAAATCTGTTGTTTTTGCAGCATGCGGCAAAGGAGAATGCGAACCTACAAGTACAAAATGCTTGTGGAAGAAACCAATTAACCATAAAAATCTTGCTGATTTCTACAGCGCAATAGATGTATTTGCATTTCCTACATACAATGAAGGATGCTGCACAGCTATTGTTGAAGCTATCGCCTGTGGATGTCCAATCATTTCATCTGATCGCCCTTTTAATTATGAAATATGTGATAAGACAAATTCAATATTACTTGATCCTGATAATATTTCTGATATGAAGGACTGTATTCTATACCTAAAAAACAACCCAAATAAACTTAAAGAATTATCAGAAGGCAGCCTAAAAAAAGCATCAATGCTAAGTCTAGACGATAAAGTTAAAAAAGTCGTGCAATTTATGCAAATATAACACCATCTATGTGGAGATATTATGAAAAAAATCGGTTTGGCAGTCTGCTATGATACGAAAAATTTTGGAAGCCAATTACAGGTTCTTGCAACTATAAAGGTATTAAGGGCAATGGGATACAAAACTGAAATCATAAGATATACAAAAAAATTAACTCCCAAAACCATAATTCAAACAATCCCTAGATTGTTTAATATTTCTTTTGTTAAATCAAAATTAAAAAGAAACAATAAATTAAAAAAAGCCTCAGTTTTTCCAAATATTCTAGAGTATCTAAAAATTCGAGATCGAAAATTCATAAAATTTGCGGAAACACACTTTACTTGTTTATCCCCAGAGTTTTTGGGATGGGAAAACTTAGTTAATGAATGCAAAACAAGATACGATGCATTTATTTGCGGAAGTGATCAACTATGGCTTCCAAACAATCTAGGAAGTCATTTTTATACACTAGAATTTGCACCTGACGATAAACCTAAAATATCTTATGCAACAAGCTTTGGTGTAAGTTATATTCCCTTTTTTCAAAAAAGGAATACATCTAAATTTTTAAACAGATTCTCATCTTTAAGTACAAGAGAAACAGCGGGGGCAAGTATTATCAAAGCTCTAACAGGCAAAAATGCAGAAGTAGTTTGCGATCCTACAATGCTAATAACGTCAGAAGAATGGACACAAATTATTCCCGATAAATCGATCTTTAATGAACCTTATATCTTTTGTTATTTTCTTGGAACAAATGAAAATCACAGAAAAATCGCATTAGAACTCAAAAATAAAACAAATTTAAAGATAATAGCTGTACCATTTTTAGACAATTTTATTGATACCGACATTATTTTTGGCGACATTCAGCTCTATGATATCGATTCTGCTGATTTCATAAACTTGATACGACATGCAGAGTATATTTTAACTGATTCATTTCATGGCACAGTATTCAGTATTTTATATAATAAGCCGTTTATGATTTTTAACAGATTTGGTAACGATAAAAACTCTAGAAACAGCAGAATTGATACTATTTGCAGTACCCTTAATTTAAATGAGAGAAGGTATGATGGCTCCGTAATTAAAATAGAAAATCCAATTGATTACAAGGATGTAAACAATAGGTTAAGAATTCTCAGGGAATCATCAATTATTTTTTTGCAAAAGGCTTTGGAGATAGACAAACAATAGATGAAACCAACTAGCAAATCTCTACTCACGAACATGCAAAACATCATAAAAGAAACGATGAAAGATATTGAAAATATCATTTATTTTCTTAAACCAAACTGTTCAGGATCAGATAGGAAATCTAAGAATGTACAAGGAATTTCTTTTACCCATCGAACAGATATATTTTGTACGAGGAAGATATTCTGCATATGAGCATATGGTAAAAAGTGTCCCTAATGTTGCCAAAACAAATTGTATTAAATTTACTGCTCACGATATTATTCACATGATTTTTGGTGATTTAGAAAGAAAAAGGTGCAATTCACATTTTTATAAAAATACAAGAATGTATAAAAATGTGTGTTTCTGGACAGATACATGCGTTCATCCAAAAGATTCTGCAGGTTTTGGAAATTCTGTTAACAGAACAACCATAGTTTGTAATGTTGCAGAGTTCAAGTCAAAGAAACAGGCAATGTCAAAGATGCATCAAAAGAGAATAAGTATTCAAGTTGGATTAAAGAAACAAAAAGTAATGTTCCAAATATAACCAAATTTTTAGGAAATTCATAAAAAAATATTGTAATAAGAGTAAATCTCATGGTCAAAGTTTATAAAAAATTCAGGATATCTAATTATTCATTTAACGATCTGATAATATTATCGCTTGCGATCGCAATTTTATTTATGCATCCTCTTAAAATGGCATCTTCTGTACTGTCCTTTATTGATGAGTTTATAGTTTTTACCTGCTTAATTGTCTATGTAGCAAATATTCTAATTAAAAGAAATAGCATTACTAAAACTGAATTTGCAATTATTTTCTTTTTTGCACTATTTATTATTGTCGGATTAATTAGTAATATCATCTCCGGAATAATACGATCTTCTTCAGCAATTGCACTAGATATAATTAGCTTTAGTAAATTTACAATAATTTCACTTGGTGGTTTTTATTTATTTAAAAACACAAAAAATATAACAACAATTTTTGCTATAACCGTCAAAATAGTTCACCTTCTGATTATTACAGGTTTTGCTTTAGCTATAACAAACCAGATTGTGGACTTAGGAATGCGCAATGAATACAGATATGGTATATACTGTTTTAAATTTATATACATGTCAGCAGGCATATTCAGTTGGTACTGCTACCTGTTTTTGCTCATTTTAACCATCGATTTAATGCAAAATCCCAACAAAAAAACATTCTTCTACATTGCGTTGCATATGCTAACATGGATTTTGACAGGAAGAAGTAGAGCATTTGCTTTCATTGCGATATATCTAGTTCTTGCATTTATACTAAAGATGCATAATACCCATCATAAGCCAATGAAAATTCATCTAAAGTACATTATTACTCTTGGTGTACTATCTTTGCTAGTTGCATGGAATCAGATTGTTTTTTATTTCACAACAGAAACTCAGGCTAGAAACATATTACTTAGAGTTGGTTTTAATCTGTCACGCGATTTCTTCCCTTTTGGTGCGGGGTTTGCAACATTCGGCACAAACGCATCCCAGGTTTTTTATTCTCCAATTTATTATATGTATGGTATGAGTAATATCTATGGTTTTACTGCTACTGATCCAAAATATCTAACTGATACCTTTTGGCCCGCAGTAGGAGGAGAAACAGGCATTATCGGAATTATGATCTACGCTATTTTGCTGTTTTGCATTTTTAAACATTTGTACAAAAAAATCGTTAACAGTAATTTAACAAGTTTCATTATGATTTTTGTAATTACAACTATTTTCTGCTCCAGTGTTGCAACATCTATATTCACTCAAAATGTAACTATAGGCATTATCTTCTACATTTGCATGATTCCTAGTTTACAGATTAATAAAACAAAAATATGAAAGAAAGTTCAAGCATCAAAAAAAATTACTTTTATAGTTTATTATACCAAGCTCTCATCATGCTCTTACCATTGATCACAGCTCCATATCTATCTCGAATTATAGGAACAGAAGGGATTGGTATTTATACATACTTATACTCAATAACACAATATTTTATTTATTTTGGATTACTGGGAATTTCAAATTATGGAAATAGAAATATAGCAAAGTTTAGGGATGATCCCCAGCTTCGAAACAAATTATTTTCAAGCATTTACACACTTCAAATTATAACAGTATCAACTTCAATAATTGCATATTTAATCTACTGCACTTTTTTTATTAGTAGCAGTAAAGATATCGCATTCCTGCTTTTATTTTTTATAATCTCATCACTATTTGATATAAGTTGGTTTTTTTGGGGAATGGAAAACTTTAAAATAACAGTAACAAAACAAATATTTGTCAAAATAATAACAACTCTTGCAATATTTATTTTCATCAAAACACCTTCAGATTTATGGTTATATACACTAATCCTAAGTGGAGGCACTTTACTTGGTCAAGCATATTTATTTGTAAATCTAAAAAAATATGTTTCTTTTAAATATATTCCTCCACAAGAATCGTTTATTCACTTCAAAGCCGTATTTATTTTAGCCATACCCATTATAGCAACAAGCATATATCGTACTATGGATAAAATCATGATCGGAACACTAAGTAACATGTCGGAGGTTGGATATTATGAATATTCAGACAAACTTACTGCCACATGTATGGGATTTATAGGTGCACTTGGAGCTGTAATGCTTCCTAAAATGGCTAACTTAGTATCCAAGGGAGATCGTGAACAACAAGAAAAATATTTTAAAAAATCATTTGAAATAACAATGTTTATCGCATTTGCTATTGCTTGCGGTATATTCTCTATTTCAGATGTTTTTATACCTTTTTTTTATGGCAACGAATTTTATCCAAGCATAAATGTTACAAGGATCCTATGCTTATGTGTTCCTTTTATTTCTTGGGCTTGCGTAGTGAGAACGCAATACTTAATCCCAAATGAAAAAGACAATATATACGTAATATCAATTATTTTAGGTGCAGTAGTCAACATCATCTGTAATGTTTTTTTAATACCTCTCTATGGTTCATATGGCGCAGCAATAGGAACTTTATGCGCAGAATCTTTAGTTATGTTAAAACAAACCATTTATTGTTCCAGAGAATTACATCTACTACATCTTCTAAAACTGAGTATGCCTTTTTTATTTATTGGATTAATTATGTTATTGCTTGTTCGAATAGTACTAAGTAATTTCGGATATTCAATTGCAGGCATGTTTATATCAATAATAATTGGGGGAACAATATATTTATTATTTTCAATCGGATATTTATATATCACTAAAAATGAATTGATACTAATGATTATTACTAAATTTAGATATAAATTATCAAACATGAAGTTATGACGTTTCATAATTTATACATGCACATAATAAAAGTTTAATATAGAAAATTTAATATGCAGATTTGAAATATAAAAAACTAATTTTTATTGAGTTGTTTTAAGTTTGGTTTTCAAATTGAAATATTACAGTTGAATATTTATCACTAAAAGTAACAATTGTTTTTTTTAATTACAAAAAATTACTTAATTTATTAATATTCTCTTTATATCTGTGCATGAGGCGCTTATTTTAATAAAGTTTTTTATAATCCATTAAATACTAATATGATTGAAGTAAAAAAAAATGATGAATGCTGTGGTTGCACAGCCTGTGCGAATATATGTCCGCACAACGCAATTAATATGATGCAAGATTGCGAGGGCTTTTTATACCCAAGTATTGATAAAATAAAATGCATTGATTGCGGTCTTTGCGAAAAGGTTTGTCCAGTTACCAAGAAAATATTACATAACTCCGAACCAAGAAATTCTTACATAGTGAGAACAAAAAAAACACAAACTCTTAAAGAAAGTACCTCTGGCGGATTTGTCTTTACATTTCTTGAATATATTTTAAATAGCGGAGGTATTGTATGCGCGGCAACGTACGGAGAAAATTTTCAAGTACAACATATGATTTTTGAGAGTTGTGATAATCCAGCGTTTAAATCAGTGCAAGGTTCAAAGTACGTTCAAAGTTCTTTAGGTAACTGCTTTTTCAGCATCAAACAATATTTAAAGCAAGAAAAAAAAGTATGTTTTGTAGGAACAACTTGCCAAATATATGGTTTAAAGGCTTACCTTAAAAATGACTACAACAATTTAATCACAATTGATCTTGTTTGCCACGGAACCCCATCACCCAAACTTTGGAAAAAATACCTAGACTATCAAAGAACAAAATATAATTCTGAAATTATTAAAATTTCTTTTAGAGATAAGAAATATGGCTACCACAGTAGCGTTATGAAAATTTGTTTTAAAAATGGTAAACATTATAGTGGAAGTGCACGTGTAGATTATATGCTAAAAAGTTTCTTCACAGAAATTTCTTCCAGGCCAATATGTTACAAATGCCCATTTAAAATACTAGAACATTGTAGCGATTTTACTGTTTATGATTGCTGGCATGCATCTCAACTTGTTTTGGGATTAACTGATGATGATAAAGGATTTACTAACGTGATTGTTCAATCAAAAAAAGGAAATGAAATCATGAATAAGATTAAAGATAAGTATGAAATGTATCAAGTAAACACTGAAAAAGCTATTCAATTAGATGGAATCATGTTATTAAAATCTGCCAAACAACATCCATGTAGAAAACAATTCTATAAGGAATTAGCTCTTAAAACATTACCTGAAACTGTTCAGAAGTTTATACCTGTTTCATTGAGTGACAAAATTATAGAATGGTCTAAGGGTATTTTTTTTAAAATCAAGCTATTTAAAATAATCAAAAGAATAAAAAATTACTGCATATCATTTTTTAATGTAATAAATAAAAAAATTCGCTAACAACATTGAATACTCCCGTTAATTCCACCTTGATCACAATGATTGCAGGATATTTTTTGTAGCATAAGTGTACGTGATAAGCATAATAATCAATGGACTTATTTTAAATTCAATATGAATTGCATTAACGTAAATTAACAACAAATTTATCAAAACCAGGAAGTTTGATAATTGTGCAATATTAAAATATCATTGAAAGCTTACCTTGATTATTTATTACGAATAACTAACTGCAACCTACAACAAGTATGCAATAGCCGTGTGTTTTAAGAACAATTTAACGAAAGTAAAGGAGCTTTTTATGCGCTTTATTTTAGCTAAAATTATTTTTTCAATTAGTTTCTTCATTTTATTGTTGCCATTAAGCATAAATTCCTACTACTACTTAAGTATTAAATCTTCTATATTTGATAACAATATTTCTAGGATAGACTTTAAGGTAACAGATTCAAAGTATTATGCCAATGTTGACTTCATTACAGACGATTACCCGATAACGCAAATAACAAAGCCCAATTGGATAAAATCAGAATTTGGATCTGGCGGAAGTGTAAAGACTGAACTAGGTTTGTTCAACTACAATCGGCATACTGTAAAACTTAAAGCCGATTCCGACTGTACTATTCTGATCTCCTTCATAGATGAATATCAAAAACTTAATAACAAAAAATATCCGGTCTTTTCTAAATATAAAAATATTACTATTAACAAAGATAAACTGGATGTCGAAAATCCGGTTGTCGGTCAAAATAAAATTATAACTAAAGAAATAAAACTCAAGAAGGATGAAATTGTAGAGTTGGGATTTAGTTCCAAAAAACATGTACCTACTTTTCGTGATTTTGATAATCCTCCAGATCTATCCTGGCCAACTATTATGTTAATAATGTGCGGCGGAATATTTTTAGGATGCTCTTTTGGTAAAGGACTAGCAGATTATAACAATAGTAAATTGGCGTCGTTTTCTGCTCCCGAGAGAATTGCGTACTATGACTTTCTAAGAATATTTTCGATACTGTTTGTAATTTTTAATCACACCGACGGTTTTCACTGCTATTTAAAAGAAGGACTTGATCAAGGTTTGATACAATATTTCCACATAATTCTTTCAGTAATAACAAAATTTGCTGTTCCGATGTTTTTTGTTATAACCGGAGCTTTATTACTTGAAAAACATGAAACAGTTGGCACAATTCTAAAAAAGAGATTGTTTAGGATTTTCATAGTAATCATAACATTTACAACTGTGAGTTATTACATTAAATATCTTTCGGTAGGTAACGTATATTCTTTATCTAATTTTTTGAGGGGACTCCTCAATGGAAGATTATCAGCTCCAGGAATTTTTTCATATTGGTTTTTATATGCTTATATGGGAATTCTAATTGTTTTACCATTCTTGAGAGTGGTGGCAAAATCTTTAAATAAAGAAACTTTCTCTCTCTTATTTACACTTGTCGTTATATTTAGTGTTATATTACCCATACTAAATTTGCTACTAACATTCTATAATATAAAGCCAATATTGTTTCAAAACACTTTTATGCAAAATATAACTTATTTTACAAGTACATCTATCTTTTACGTATTGTTAGGATACTATTTAGATAAAAAAATTAATATACTTAAACTTAACAGGACACACTTAATCCTACTTATAGCAATGTTCACTTTAGCTGTAGCGATTGCTTTATTTGCAACTATTCTTGACAGTAAAATCCACAATGGAAAATTTTCACAAAAATATCTTTCATGTACCATGCCGTTTATCATAGTTTCATTATTTTTATTTGTAAAAAAAATAAGTTATGTGTTACCGCACAACAAATTCTTTGTAAAAACAATTTTGACTATGGGACCTCTAGTATTTTTTGTATATTTATTTGACGGTCCTCTGAAATTCTGCATTTATAAGAGTTTATATAATACGCTTGAAAAGATTGCTCCAAATATTAGCAACTATACCGTAATTTACTCTTTATTTTGGGTTATCACTAGTTTATCAGTTTCAAGTGTAATCTGTTTCTTCTTGAGAAAAAGTCCTAGAATAAGAAAATACTTATAACCTAAATTGGGCTCATTCGATGTTTAGTGTGGACAGCTTCTATATCCGACATTCCGCAGTTAAACACAATCATTGAGGTTTCTTGCTTTGTATTATTCTCTTTACAAGACTTCCCAAATGAACGGTTTGGATTTTAAGTATTATTTGAGAGAAGTGATAACCACCATGATGAAACATATAGATCAGATTGAATTTGAAAAAAATGAAAAGGGAACGATCAT